>JAABUL010002150.1_pt1 | contig 33886 bp, 36 predicted proteins | sample 5559151 | NCBI WGS metagenome assembly JAABUL01 (sample SAMN10711876, study PRJNA513368) | rock metagenome | isolation source: Antarctica rocks | place: Antarctica: Victoria Land, Pudding Butte sud | reverse complement strand
GCCCTCATGGGTTCGTCCTCGGCGCATTTGACGTCGAGCGCCGCGTCGCCGGTCTGAAGGTGGAAGTGAGCAGCTCGGGAGGGGGGTGGCGGACGACGACCATGGGGACCGCCGGGCGGAGGCGGAGGAGGGCCGCCGGCGCCGTCGTCGGCCACGGCGTCAGGACCACCTGTCGGCGGCAGGGGCGTCCGTATGCCCGGCTGGGCCGATACGCCCGGAGGGGGCGGCGGCGGCGCTGCCGCCGACTGGGCGAGCGCTCCGCCGGTTAGGACGGCGAGCGCGAGGCCCGATGCGAGAAGGTGTTTCATGCAGGTACTCCTGTTGCGGCGCGATCAGACGCCGTTTTCCGGCCCGCAACCCGCAAGAGCACGAGGTTGAGCCGAAATGGGGTCAGCCGTTGCGGGTGGGACGTCGTGCGAACCAGCCCGACAGGCCGTCGATGCCGCGCCACGACAGCAGCCCGCGGCGGGGCGGCGGGGCGGGCGGGCCGACGACGTCGCTGCGGCATTAAGCTTCGCAGGCTATTGCGCCGTCGCCATGAATGACCGTCCATGAAGATCCTGCTCATCGAGGACGATCGCGCGCTGGCCGATGCGGTGGCCCGGGCGCTGCGGGCCGAGAACTTCGTCGTCGACGTCGCGGCGAACGGCGAGGACGGACAGCATCTCGGCGACACGGAGCCCTATGACGCGGCCGTGCTCGACCTCGGCCTGCCCAAGGTGCCCGGCATCGCGGTGCTCAGGGCATGGCGCGCCGCGGGCCGCACGCTCCCGGTCTTGATCCTCACGGCGCGTGACGGGTGGTCGGACAAGGTGGAGGGCTTCAAGGCCGGCGCCGACGACTTCCTGGTCAAGCCGTTCCGCATCGAGGAGGTCGTCATGCGCCTGCGTGCCCTCGTCCGGCGCGCGGCGGGCCATGCCGCCCCGACGATCACCTGTGGGCCGTTGTCGTTCGATGCGCAGCTCGGCACCTTCGCCATCGACGGGCTACCGTTGCGCCTGACGGCGCTCGAGTGGCGCGTCCTGTCCTGCCTCGCCCTACGCAAGGAGGCCGTCGTCACGCGGCTCGACCTGATGGCACGTGTCTACGACGGCGACGCCGAGGTCGATTCCAATTCCCTCGAAGTCATCGTGGCGCGCCTGCGGCGCAAGATCGGCCACGCCCTCATCGAGACCCTGCGGGGCCGGGGCTACCGGCTCACCGCCGGCTCCTCATGAGGCTGATGCCCGCATCACTCGGCGGGCGGCTGCTGCTCGTCGCCTCGGTCCTGATCCTTGTCGCCTTCGTGGTGACCGGCGTCGCCATGGACTTCGCGCTGCACCACTTCATCCAGGGCCAGGTGGACGGAAGGCTCGACGGGCAGATCCTGACCGTGACGGATGCGTTGCGCGCCGGCCCGGATGGCGAGCTCCGTCTGGAGCGCTCGGTCGACGGCCCTCCTTTCGAGCGGCCCCTGTCGGGATGGTACTGGCAGGCTTGGCGTTCCGGCCCGAGGCTCGCGGGTTCCCCCATGCTGCGATCCGGGTCGCTGCTGGCCGGGGATTTCCTTCTGGCCGGTCCCTTACCCGGCGATCGCCCCAAGCCCGTGACGGTCGACGGGACGGGACCCGGCGGCGAGCCGCTGCGGATCCGCGTCAAGCGGGTCCGTGCCGGATCGGAGGTGGCCCTGATCGCGGCCGCGGCGCCCGCGAAGGCGCTGACGGGACCGCTGCGCGACGCGCTGACGCCGCTCGTCTTGACGCTGGCCCTGCTCGCCGCCGTCCTGATCGGGGGCGTTCTGCTCCAGGTGCGGGTCGGGCTCCGTCCCCTGAGGCGCCTGCGTGCCGAACTCTCGGCCGTGCGGACGGGCCGGGCCGAGCGGATCACCGGCGCGCAGCCGAGCGAGATCCTGCCGCTCGTCGCCGAACTGAACAGGCTGCTCGACCAGAATGCCGCCAACCTCGAGCGGGCACGCCGGCACGTGGCCAACCTCGCCCATGGTTTGAAGACGCCTCTCGCAACCCTGGCCCTGGTGCTCGAGGAGCCCGGTCGCGACCCTGACGGGCGGGCCATGCCCCTGCTCACCACCATGGACCGCCGCATCCGTCACCACCTGGCACGGGCACGCGCCGCCGCACTGGGAGGTGCCGACCGCAGCCGCGCCCTTCTAGCGCCCAGGATCGCCGATCACGTCGCGGCCTTCGCCAAGCTCTACGCCGACAAGGGCCTGGACTTCCGCATCGATGTCGGTCCCGAGATCGCCGTGGCCTGCGAAGCGCAGGATCTCGACGAGATGCTCGGCAATCTGCTCGACAATGCCTGCAAGTGGGCGCGGACGACGGTTCTGGTCCGGTCCCGAGCCAAAGGAACGAAGGTCGACATCGCCATCGAGGACGACGGCCCGGGCCTGTCGGACGAGCAGGCCGCCGACGTGGTCAAGCCTGGGCGCCGCCTCGACGAGGCTGCCCCCGGCTACGGCTTCGGACTGCCGATCACGCGCGAGCTGGTCGAATTGTACGGGGGCGCCCTGACCCTCGCCCGGTCCGACCTCGGCGGCCTCGAGGCGACGGCGACGCTGCCGTCGTCGTAACGGCTGCGTCCACAATCCGACGCGCTGAGCGGTACCGTTTCGCCGGCAAAAGACTTGCTCGACAGTGGCGTCTATGGCGTCCGCACCCGGCTGGGCGTGCCCGCGTGGGCCGTGAAGATCTACGGTGCATCACCCGATAGCGCGAAAGGCCGCTACAGTCCCGCCGAATGCACCGGAGCCAAGAAGGCCAAGATCGAAGGCAACCCGGATCGGGACCACGTTTCGACATCCTACGTTGAGCGGCAGAACCTCACCATGCGGATGCACATGCGCCGGTTCACCCGGCTCACCAATGCCTTCTCCAAGAAGTTCGAAAACCACGCCCATATGGTCGCGCTCTATGCCGTCTGGTACAACTTCACGCGTATCCATAAGACCCTTCGGATAAGCCCGGCAATGGCTGGGGGCATCTCGGATCGGCTCTGGAGCATGGAGGAGGTAGCGGCTCTCGTCGAGGCGGCGGATGCACCTGCAAAGAAGCAAGGATCCTACACGAGGCGCGCTGGCTAATATGGAACAAGCGGTAACACAACTTGCCCGTCAACTTCTAGACAGTGGTCTAACTTGCCTCTCTGACCGACAGCCGAGAATAATTTTGCATATTGCCAAGCGTCTACATGTGACTCAGAACGTAAACAGCGTTCTGGAGGAAAAGCAGACGTTTGGTGAACGGCTCGCAGATAGAGTTGCTCAATTCGGTGGATCTTGGGCTTTCATAACGATTTTTACTGGCATGCTTATTGCCTGGATTTTGGTAAACACCGTTATTCTGACACATTTAAGTGGCGGTTTTGATCCATATCCCTATATTTTTCTCAACCTGATATTGTCGATGGTTGCCGCTCTACAAGCGCCAGTGATTCTTATGTCTCAAAATCGTCAAGCGGTCCGCGACCGATTGGCGGCCAGCCTGGATTACGAAATCAACTTGAAGGCAGAAATCGAGATCATGTCCCTGCATGACAAGCTTGATCGCATCCGTTTGGAACACCTGGAACAGGCCTTGAGTGAGCAGACTCAACAAATAGTGGATCTGAACCAAGCGGTTCGAGCAGCCCTTATGAAATCGGGTTGAGCTGTTCTCCGAACAAAAACGCGTGTGTGCCATCGGCAGAAATTCAAACTGAGATACTACCGCGGGCCGCGCGCGGCGGGCCGAAGCGGCCGCGAGGATTGCGCTGAGCCTTTGAGTCGCGAGTCGGAGTTCGAGACCGTCCGTCCGGCACGCGGGCTGCCGGGCGGACGTCCGATTGATTGCGCAAATGTCCGCTGGTTGCCGGCGCAGTGGACCGGTGATCATGCGAACGTGCCAGCTACGATGGTTTCATCGCCTGGATGTCGGAGACCGTCACGGGCTGCTTCGCGAGTGGCGCAGCCGCCACCATGACGTCCACCAAAGCGCGGCATTCGGCTTTTCCCGTCGCCAGCAACTCGCGGAACGAGCGAATGCGCGACATGGACCAGAGTATGGTCGCCACGACCCATGTCGGAGCGCCGTCGATACGTTTTTTGGCTCTCGGATAGACGCGAAAGCCAAGCCCCTTGATGAGGGTGAAGCTCGCGTGGATACCGCGCGCCAAGACAACCGCTTCCCCCCACGATGCGCCGCCTCCGCGCCGCTCGCCGGCGACCGACACGCTTTCGAATGCCACACACAGCGGAACGTGGCAGCGAAGCCAGAGGGGCATGTCGCGTTCTAAAACCGAAGGAAGTCCGGCGGCGTTGAACACGTCGACCCAACGTTGCTGGCTCATGATGGTCTTCTGCCCGGCTGCGCCGATGGTGGCCTTGAGCTTGCCATCGTCGTTCAATGTCGCTTGCACGAACGGCATGCCGAAGGAGCAGCGCTCGACGCCGATCGCCGCTTCGAGGCGTTCCGGATGGAAGGTGTTGAACATGAACTGGATGCATTTGGCCGCGCTGCGCTGCAAGTTCGGCAATATCGCGTCCGTCTGATGGGCCAGAAGCGTGACGATCACGAGGTCGTACGGCGTCTGTTCGTCGAGCACGCTGGTCACCCGGACGCTGGCCCGCTCGCCCTTGACGTCAACGATCGAGTCGTCGCGTTGAAGGTGCTGCAGCCGGAGGGAGCCTGGCCGCGCGATGACAGTGACATCGTGACGACCGTTGCGCGCCAGTTGGAAGGCAAACGTGCTGCCGATCTTTCCAGCGCCGAGAACAGCGATCCTGAGAGGGGAAGTGGGAATGGGCATGGTGGCTCCTGGCATCTCGGCCATGCAGTAGAAAGCATGATAGCGAGCAAATGGTCGGCTCCCCTATCACAGGCTCAAGCGATCTGCCAACCTCAGTAAATAATATACGGCAATGGAATGAGAAGATGTCGGTTGATTCCAAAGAACTTTCAGCAATTTACAGAGAATACATTTCATGCTTGAACAGGCAGGACTGGCCTGGTCTGTGCCAGTTCGTTCATGACGATGTACAACACAACGGCCAGCCCTTCGGGTTGTCCGGTTATCGCAAGATGCTGGCGAGAGACTTCGAATCGATTCCGGACCTGCGTTTTCACGTGCAGATGCTGATTACCGAGGTTCCTTTCATAGCGAGTCGTCTTGTCTTCGATTGTACGCCAAAAGGCGAACTGTTCGGCCTTCATGTAAACGGGAAAAGAGTCTCGTTCGCCGAAAACGTACTCTATCGATTTCGCGACGGCCGGATCGAGCAAGTATGGTCGGTCATAGACAAGGCCGCTATTGAATCACAGCTTTAGGCGAAGGATCCTCCCGCGACCCTTTGGCCAAGTGTCCCGCATACGTCGAGGGTCCGCCATGGGCCTCGGAGCAGCCCTGCCTCGGTGCAAGACTATAACCGCCTCCTGGATCCTGGATCCTGGATCCTGGGCCTTCGGGCCACCCTCACGCTTTTCCATCGCCGCCGGCCTGAAAGGCGGCCCGCAGGGCTTCGACGCCGCGGGCCAGCAGGCCACCATCGCTGCCGATGGCCGTGAAGGTGGTGCCGAGCGCCATGCAGTGGCGGGCGAAGGCTGCGTCCGGCGTCAGGATGCCGGCCGGTTTGCCGCAGGCGCGGATGCGGCGGATCGCGTCCTCGATGGCCGCGACGACGGCCGGGTGCGTGGGCTCGCCCGGATGGCCGAGGCTGGCCGCGAGGTCGGCCGGGCCGATGAAGATGCCATCGACCCCCTCGACGGCCGCGATGCGCTCGATCCCGGCCAGCGCTGCCGCGGTCTCGACCTGCACCAGAAGGCAGAGTTCTTCCGCGGCGCGGCCGGCATAGTCCTTGACCCGGCCGAAACGGTTGGCCCGGTTCGACATCGAGACGCCCCGGACGCCCGCCGGGGGATACAGCATGGCGGCGGCCGCGGCCCGCGCCTCGTCGGCATCCTGCACATAGGGGATCAGCAGGGTCTGGGCGCCGATGTCGAGGAAGCGCTTGATCAGCACCGTGTCGTTGCTGGCCGGGCGCACGATCGCCGACACGGGGTAGGGGGCTGCGGCCTGCAATTGCTCCAGCACCGTGATCGGATCGGCCGGCGTATGCTCGGTGTCGAACAGGACCCAGTCATAGCCGGCGCCGGCCAGGATCTCGGCCACGAGACCGCCCGGGATCGTGCACCAGAGTCCGACCTGCTGCCGTCCCTCCCGAATGGCGTGCTTGAAGTGGTTGCGCGGCAGGTTCATGGCGTTCCCCCCTGGTCTCGAGCGGTCCTGCGAAGCCGACCCTCGGCCGCTACGATCTGCCCTGTTTCGGGCCGCGCGTCGACCGCCGCGTGCGTCGGCCAACCCCGTCCTGGCCGGGCTCGTCCCGGCCATCGACGCCGAGCCGCCACCTGCAGGGTCGTTGTACGGCTCCGACGCCCCTTGAAGGGTCAGCGTTGACGCTCAAGGCGTGGATGGCTGGGACAAGCCCGGCCATGACGGTGGGGGCGCATTGCGGATGCCGCAGCGATGGGCGAAGCTGCCGGCCGGACAGGGGCACGCGACGCGCTCCGCCCCGAAGCCGAGACCGACGACAACAGCCGCCCCGGGAGAGACGCCATGCCGAGCGCTCGGACCGTCGACGTCCAAGCTTTCTTGAACGAGCATCCGTTCTCGCCCTTCCAGTGGCTCGTCTTCGCGCTCTGCTTCTGCGTGGTGCTGATGGACGGGTTCGATACGGCGGCGATCGGCTATATCGCGCCCTCGCTTGTCGGCGAATGGGGCGTGGAGCGCTCGGCGCTGGCGCCGGTGCTGAGCGCGGCGCTGTTGGGGCTGGCGTTCGGCGCCCTGTCGGCCGGCCCGCTGGCCGACGGGTTCGGCCGCAGGACGGTCCTGATCGGCGCCGCGCTGGTGTTCGGCTTGGCCTGCCTGGCGTCGGCATCCTCGGGCAACCTCGGCCAACTGGTGGGTTTGCGCTTCGTCACCGGACTTGGGCTCGGCGCCGCCATGCCCAATGCCGCCACGCTGATCAGCGAGTTCTGCCCGGATAGGCGGCGCGCCACCCTGACCAATGCGATGTTCTGCGGCTTCCCGCTCGGCGCGGCGCTGGGCGGCTTCCTGGCCGCCTGGATGATCCCGCGGTTCGGCTGGCGCAGCGTGCTGATCCTTGGCGGCGCCATGCCGCTCGGCCTGGCGTTTCTGCTTGCGCTGCTGCTGCCGGAATCCGTGCGCTACATGGTGGCGAAGGGCATCCCCGCCGACCGTATCGGCGCCGTGTTGCGCCGCATCTCGGCCTCGGCCGCCGAGGCGTCGTCCTTCACACTGCAGGAGCGGGCGCCGGCGCCGCTGAATAACAGCGGCATCGGCGTCGTGCTGTCGCGCCCCTACCGGGCCGGAACCCTCATGCTCTGGGTCGCCTATTTCATGGGGCTCGTGATCTTTTATGCGCTCATCAACTGGCTGCCGATCCTGCTCAAGGATGCCGGGATGACGCAGAGCACGGCCGCCCTCGTGTCGGCGCTGTTCCCGCTCGGCGGCTTCGGGGCCATCCTGTCGGGCTGGCTGATGGATCGCTTCAACGCCAATGCGGTCGTCGCGGTCTGTTTCGCGCTGACGGCCGCCGCCATCTACGCGGTCGGCCAGACGACCGGTCACCTTGGCGCCCTCATGGTCGTGATGCTGCTCGGCGGCACGCTCATGAACACGGCGCAATCGTCGCTTCCAGCGCTCGCGGCCGCCTTCTACCCGACGGCAGGGCGCGCCACGGGCGTGTCGTCGATGCTGGGCATCGGGCGCTTCGGCGGGATCGCGGGCTCGTTCCTGGTCGGCGAACTGTCGCGCCGCAATCTCGATCTCGCGTCCATCTTCGCGCTCGTCGCGGTGCCGGGCCTGATCGCGGCGGCCGCGCTGGTGGTGAAGCAGCTCGCTCATCCGGAACGCGGGCCGGCCGGCCTGGCGGGCGAAACCGAAATAGCGCTTCACTGAAAGAGCCCGCCGCCTCGGCCGCAACCCTGATCGGGAACCACGATGAGCCGCCTCGTCTACATCCTCAACGGACCCAACCTCAATCTCCTCGGCAAGCGCCAGCCGCATATCTACGGCCACGAGACCCTGGCCGACGTCGAAGCGGAATGCCGCGAGCTGGCCGAGGAACTCGGCCTCGAACTCCGCTTCCACCAGAGCAACGCGGAACACCGGATCATCGACTGGATCCACGAGGCGCGCGAGACCGCGGGCGGCATCCTCATCAACCCGGCCGCCCTCACCCACACGTCGGTGGCGATCCTGGATGCGCTGGACGCCTGCGGGTTCCCGATCATCGAGGTCCATATCTCGAACGTTCACAGGCGAGAGAGCTTCCGCCACCGTTCCTACGTGTCGCTGGTGGCCTCCGGCGTGATCGCCGGCTTCGGCACCCAGGGCTACGGACTGGCTTTGCGGCGGCTGGCAAAGCTGATCGACGAAGCCGAGTAGGGCATGCCCCGTCGAGGACGGCAGGATGGGTCAGGTCAGGCTCACGCAGCATGATGCCCCGGAATGAAGAAGGCCTCCGCGGATCGCTCCGGGAGGCCTTGCTCTGGCGTTGGGAATTTGTCGGAAAAACCGTAGGCGCCCGCGCGAGCGCCGTCCCCAACAGCTCCAAACCCCTTGCGGGGACCTCACTGCAGTAGGGGTAAGGGTGGACAAAATCAACAAGGCTCTTCCAGCGCCAAGGCCACTTTGAGAGCGGCCCCGATGAGTGCCATGTCGGCTTTCGTCATCCACTCGCTGACATTTACGAAATGAGCGCTGCCGTTGCTTCTGACCATGGGGCGGCTGAGCCGATCGTGGGAGACGGTAGTGGCAAGGTCGCATTTTGCCCAACCTCCTTGGTGACGGCGCGATAGCGGCCAATGGGGATGAAAACCTGGGCTGGGCTCGCCGGCACCGTCGCGGTTGCGCTCAAAGGCACGACAGTGCAAAGGCCCGCCATCCCACGTTGGCGCGCATTAAACGTATCACCCGACACGACCACAGCTCGACGAACCTTGTGGATCTCAGGTGGGATCCCAATGGCCGCACCCAAGCCGGAGCTGCGGGATCGAGACGATCTCGCCCGAAGTCGCACATTAGGATCGCGCCCCGACGCGGCGCAAAGTTGATAGGCATGGCTGACCCCCGACACTCCCAGGCGGCGCTTGACAGCATGCGGCAGCCATAGTCCGTTCGCGACCGAACGATGTCGAAAAATCGCATCGCGGCGGAGATTGGTCATGACCTATCTGAATCGTCGTCAATTCAACCGGCTGCTCGGCGCCGGTCTCGCCGGCGCGACGGCGGGCTTGGGATCCGGCGCGCGGGCCCAGGCCGCGAAAACCATCACGGTTCTGAACTGGCAGGGCTACGGCACCGACGAAGCCTTCGCCTTGAAGGCTTTCAAGGCCGCCACCGGCATCGAGGTCAGGCACGACTATTTCAACGCCGAACCCGAGATGCTGACCAAGCTGCGCACCAACCCCGGTGTCTACGACGTCGTGCTGATCAACTCGGCCCGTGACCGGCAGGCTCAGGCCGACAAGCTGATCGACCCGGTCGACCTGACGTCGATGCCGAACGCCAAGGACATGACGCCCGCCTTCAAGGCCAACCCCAACCTCGCCTTCGAAGGCAAGACCTGGGGCGTTCCTTGGGTCTGGGGCATGAACGCCCTGGCCCTGCGCCGCGGCAAGGGGCCGGTCGACAGCTACGCGACGCTGGGCGAGCCGGCTTTCGCCAACCGCGTCGCCCTCTTCGACGATGCCGTGACCGAGGTCGCGGTCGCGGCGCTGCTGACCGGCCAGGACATCAACGCTCCGAAGGACATGAAGGCGATCGGCGACACGCTGAAGGGCTTCAAGAAGAACGTGAAGCTCCTGTGGTCGAGCGAGGACGAGTGGAACAAGGCCTTCGCGGGCGGCGCCTTCGACCTGTCGGTCTACTGGTCGGGCGCCGTGGCGCGGTCGCAGAACGTCCATAAGCTGCCGGTCGACTTCATCGTCCCGAAACAGGGCGCCATCGGCTGGCTCGACACCCTGTGCATCCCGGCATCTTCGACCAGGAAGGATCTGGGGCTTCAGTTCATCGACTACATGATCGACCCGAAATTCTATTACGAATGGGCCACTACGCTGGGCGCGCCGGCGTCCACCAATGCGGCCGCCATGGCGTCGCTGCCCGAGGGCGACCTCAACCGGGTGATCCACGACCCGAAATACCTCGCGACCCTGCAGTTCATGGGCGCTCTGCCGGATGACCGCCGGCAGGCCTACAACGATCTCTGGGAAGAGGTGAAGGCGTTCTACGCGGCGTGAGCGCGTCAGCCGACCCAGGACCCGATCGATGACGGATGAGTGATTCCAGCCAGGTCCGACGCCGGGCCGCGCCCCGCCGCGCCCGCAGCCCCGTCTGGTCCACGGCCGGCCTTCTGCTGCCCGCCTACGGATGGCTGACGTTGGCGGTGTTCCTGCCGCTCTGCGCGATGCTGCTGTTCAGCTTCTTGAAAAGCACGCCGCTCGGCAACAAGCCGGTCGTCCTCACGCCCGACAATTACCTGGCCTTCGTGCGCCGGCCCTACCTGGTCGGCGTGGCCTGGGACTCCCTGAAGCTCGGTCTCTGGACGACGGCTCTCTGCGCCGTGCTGGGCCTGCCGGCCGCGCTGGCGCTCGCCCGGGCCACACACGGCCGGCTGCGCCAGACGCTGTTCCTGCTGATCATCCTGCCGTTCTGGACCAACGGCCTCGTGCGCATCTTCTCCTGGACCATGGTGCTGCGCGACGGCGGCATCCTCGATCAGGCGCTGCATCTCGTGGCGCCCGCGGCGCCGCCGCTCGGCCTGCTCTACACCACGCCGGCCGTGGTGATCGGCCTCGTGCACGCCTACCTGCCCTATATGATCCTCACCTGCTATCTCGCGGTGGCCGGCATCGAGGATGCCGTATTCGACGCGGCTCGCGCGCTCGGCGCCCGCGCTCCGGCCTTGTTTTTCACCATAGTGCTGCCGCTCGCCCTGCCGGGACTGGTCTCGGGCGCCATCCTGATCTTCGTGCCGGTGATCGGATCCTTCATGGAACCGCGCATCCTCGGTGGGCGCGTCGGCGTCACCATGGGCACCGTGATCGAGGACCAGTTCACGGCGGCCTATAACTGGCCGCTCGGCTCGGCCCTGTCGTTCACCATGCTGGCGGCCGTGCTGGCGCTCTTCGGGCTGTTCTCGGGTGTGCTGCGCCAGCGCCTCGCCGCCGCGACGGCCGGGTGAGGCGCGTGTTGCGGGACGCATGTCCATGAGCCGGCTCGGCCGGTTCTACCTCTACGCCATCGTGGCGTTCCTCTATCTGCCGATCGTCGTCATGGTGGCGATGGCGTTCAACGCCTCGGAGCTCTACGGGCTGCCCATCGCGCCAACGACCCACTGGTTCGTGGCGCTCTCGGGGAACGAGAAACTTCTCGACGCCAGCCGCAACAGCGTGGTGATCGCGGTGCTGACGGCCGTCCTGGCCACCGTGATCGGCACGGCCGCGGCGCTGGCGCTGGCGCGCCGCACGTTCCGCGGGCGGGCGGCCCTGAACGTGCTGCTGCTGCCGCCGATCGCTATTCCCTGGCTGATCACCGGCACCGCCATGCTGGTGTTCTTCTACTGGACCGGTATCGGGCGCGGCCTTCACGCCATGGTGATCGGCCACGTGGCGCTCGCGATCCCCTATGTGGTGCTGGTGGTCGGCACGGGGCTGAAGGCGTTGCGGGCCGAGCTCGAGGAGGCCGCCATGAGCCTCGGCTCGACGCCGGTCCACGCCTTCTTCCGCATCACGCTGCCGCTGCTGGCACCTTCCATCGTTGCGGCGGCGCTGTTTGCCTTCGCGGTGTCGCTCGACCAGTTCGTGATCTCGTATTTCCTCGCGACCCCGGGCACCTCGACGCTGCCGGTCGAGATCTATTCGTCGATCCGCAAGGGTTTCACGCCCGAGATCAACGCGGTCTCGACCGTGCTGCTCGGCGTGTCCGTGGCCCTGGTGCTCGTCTTCGCGCTGATCTCGAAACCCGGAGGCGGGCTTGAGCGCCGTTGAGGTGCGGGGTCTGTCCAAGCGCTATGGCGCCCTCGCGGTGCTCGACGCCGTCGACGCGCGCTTCGAGTCGGGCCGCTTCACGAGCCTGCTCGGGCCGTCGGGCTCGGGCAAGACCACGCTGCTGCGCGTCATCGGCGGCTTCGTCCAGCCGGAGGCCGGCCGCGTGCTGATCGGCGACGACGACGTCACCGCCGTGCCGCTGTGGCGGCGCAACATCGGCATGGTGTTCCAGTCCTACGCGCTGTTTCCTCACATGACGGTGGCCGAGAACATCGCCTACGGGCTCCACCGCCGCGGCATCCGGGGTGCCGCCGCCAAAACCGAGGTGGCGCGGGCCGTCGATATCGTGCGGCTCGGTGGCCTCGAAGCCAGGCGGCCGAAGCAATTGTCGGGCGGCCAGCAGCAGCGCGTGGCGTTGGCACGCGCCATGGTGACGAAGCCCCGCGTGCTGCTGCTCGACGAGCCGCTCTCGGCGCTCGACCGTCGGCTGCGCCAGGAGATGCAGGTGGAGTTGCGCCGCATCCAGCGCGACAGCGGCTTGACCACGATCTTCGTGACCCACGACCAGGAAGAGGCCCTGACCCTGTCCGACCGGGTCGCGATCCTCGACGGCGGCCGCATCGTCGAGGCCGGCGAGCCGGTCTTGCTCTACGAGCGGCCGCGGACACGCTTCGCGGCCGCCTTCCTGGGCGATGCCAATTTCTTCTCGGGCCGCGTCGTGGCGGGCGGGGTCGCGGTCGGCAGCAACGTGATCCGCACTGCGGATGCACTGCCGCCCTTGGGCCAGCCTGCCACCCTGGCGGTGCGGCCCGAGAAGATCACGCTGCTGCCCGACACATCTCTGCTATCCGAGACCGCTCGGGCGCCCGAACACGCGGCGGGGGACGTCAACAGCATCGATGCCACGTTGCGCCAAATCGTCTATGCCGGTGCCACCTCGACGTTTTTCCTGGCCGGCCCCGACGGCGCCGAACTCAAGGTCTTCGCGTCGAACCGTGAAGCGCCGACGATCGCGCTCGGCGCCCGCGTGGCACTGACCTGGTCGCCCGCGCATTCGGTGCTGATCGCGGACTGATGGGACCCGACATGATGCTCCGCAACGCCACGATCCCGGTCGCCCGGGCCTGGTCGACGTGGTCGGACCGGCCGGCCGAGATGGTGTTCCTGCCGCTCGGCATCAGGATCACGCCGCTCGCTTATGCGAGCAGCACCGGGCGCGCCACGCTGTTTGCGCCCGGCCCGGACGTCACCTTCGGCACCCATGCGCCCGACGCCCGTCAGGTGACGCTGCGGCTCGACCATGCCGGCACTACGCTCGACTGGCGCTACGCCAAGCCCGAGCCTTTCACGGTGGTGGGCTCCTGGGCGGCGCCGGACCTCGGCGAGTGGGGGCTGCGCTTCTGGGTCAATCTGTGCCTGTCGGCCGAGGACGGAGCGACGGTGCGCTTCGATGCCGCGAGCGGTGCCGCCATCGTCAAGGTCGGGACGCGCTTCGCGGCGCTGGTGTCGGACGCGGCCCCCGTGCAGGTCACGGGCCATGCCGGGATCGAGGAGGTGGCCGCGGACTACGAGCGGCACGGCTATTTCCATCTCGCGTCGCGCGCCACCGAAGCGCCAGTGCTGGCGCTGCGCTTCAACCTCGAAATGAGCCGCTCCAACCGCTTCTCCTGCGCCGTCGCGGACCGGGAGGACCTCGCGGTCGGCAAAGTCCGTGCGGCGCTCGCGGCCGGCACCGAGGCGGCGTCCCTTCCGGTCCAGACCGGCGCCTTCGCGGGCGGGCTCGACGCCATCCGCGACGTGGTGGGCTGGAACATGGTGTGGGACCCGGTCAACGCCCGGCCCTATACCTCGATCAGCCGCAACTGGAACGGCGCCAAGTTCGGCGGCTTCGGGGTCTGGCTCAACGACCAGCTCTATGCCGGCCTGCTCGGCGGGATGTTCGATCCCGAGATCGAGCGCGAGAACCTGGCCTGCGCGTTGGCCGGCGCGACGCCGCAAGGCAATCTCGCCTGCCTGGTCACCGCGACCGACGCCTGGGTGGACCGCACGCAGCTCCCGATCGGCGCCTTCCTGGTCCGGCTCATGAGCCTCAGGAGCGGATCGCGGGCCCCCGCGCGGCTCGCCTACGAGATCCTGGCCCGCAACCACGCCTGGTGGTGGCGGGAGCGGGATCCCGGCCGGCGGGGCCTGTGCTCCTACGGTACGTCGGACGTGGGCGAAGGGCTCTACAAGGGTACTGGCTTCGGCGCCCGCAACGAATCCTCGATGGACAATGCGCCGATCCACGACGAGGCGCCCTACGACGCCGCGACCCGCACCCTTGCCAGCCTCGACGTCGGGCTGAACAGCCTTCTCGCGCTCGACGCCGAGATGCTGGCCGCGATTGCGGCCGACCTCGGGCTCGCGACCGAAGCCGCCACCCATGCAGCGCGAGCCGTTGCAACGCGCGACCGGGTGAGGACGGAGCTGTGGGACGAGGCGCGGGGGCTCTTCGCCAACCGGCTGTGGTCCGGCGGCTTCGTGCGCAGCCTCGGGCCGACGAGCTTCTACCCGCTCGTGGCCGCCATCCCGACGGCGGCGCAGACGGAGCGGCTGCTGGCGCATCTCGGCGACCCGGCGCAGTTCGGCGGCCCCTTCCCGATCCCCGGCACGGCCCGCGACGATCCGGCGGCGCGCGACAACGTCTACTGGCGCGGCCGCATCTGGCCGCCGATGAACTGGTTCGTGTGGCAGGGCCTGCGCCGGGCCGGGAAGCGGGCCGAGGCCTCGGACCTCGCGCGGCGCAGCTTCGCCCTGTTCCGCTCGGCCTGGGACGAGCGGCGGATTTGCGCCGAGAACTACAACGCCGAGACCGGCGAGCCGCTGGACGGCCCCGACACCGACGGCTTCTACGGCTGGGGCGCCCTGATGCCCGCGATGGCGGTCGGCGAGGTCATGGACCACACGCCCTGGGGCGGCTGGGAGATCGTCAACACGGGCGAGGACCTGGTACTCGGTCCGGTCGAGACCCCGGTGGGACCCGCCACCCTCACGGTGTCGGGCGGCGTGCTGACCTTGATGAAGGGCGAGACGCCGATGCTGGTCACCGACATCGTCGGGCGCCTCTCGGGCCTGCATATCGCGGAAGGGCTGTTCGTGGTCGTGCTGCCAGACGTGGTGGCGCCGGGGTGCCGGCTCACCTTGCCGGGCATCGACGCCGACGCGGTGATCCTGGCCCGGGTCGGCGACCGCGAGGCCGCGGGGAGCGCGGGGCCTGGTGACGTGACGCTCACGGATCTCGGAGCCGCGGACGCCGGGAGCGTCCTCACGGTGGCGTGGCGCGCTTGACAGAACCGCGAAGGGTGATCGGTTGCCATCGGGCATCGTTGCCGGCGCCTTTATCCGCGGCCCATGTCGTCGTATGAGCGTCCCTCCGTATCGCCGTTCGGAGAGGGTCCATGCCCCAGATGACGCGACGCACCCTCCTGGCCGGAGCCGGGGGCAGCCTGGCCCTGCCGGTGCTGGATCGGCGGGCGGCCGCCGATACGCGGGCCGTTCCGGCTGGTCGCCGGCCCAACATCGTCTTCATCCTGGCCGACGACCTCGGCTACGCGGACCTGTCCTGCTACGGCCGCCCCGACTTCGAGACACCCAACATCGACCGGATCGCGGCGGGCGGCCTGCGCTTCCTGCAGGCCTATGCCAATTCGGCCGTCTGCTCGGCGACCCGGACGGCGCTGATCACCGGCCGCTACCAGGACAGGTTGGCGATCGGGCTCGAGGAGCCGCTGTCCGCCAATGTGGCGGGGCTGCCGCCGAGCCATCCCACCCTGCCGTCGCTGCTGCGGGCCGCCGGCTACCGCACGGCCCTGGTGGGCAAGTGGCACCTCGGCTTCCTGCCGGATTACGGGCCGCTGAAGAGCGGCTACGAGCATTATTACGGGATCCGCGGGGGCGCCGCCGATTACGTCCGCCACGACCAGTCGCTGTTCAACGAGGACGTCCAGGCCCACGAGGCCGGCTATCTCACCGACCTCTTCGGCGATCACGCGGTCCGCCTCGTCGCGGATTTCACGACGCGGCCGGACCCGTTCCTGCTCAGCCTGCATTTCACGGCGCCGCATTGGCCCTGGGAGGCGGCGGGACCGGAGGGGGAGGCCGAGTCGGCGCGCCTCGCCGCCAAGCACGACCCCGAGGCGCTCGGCGACTTCGACGGCGGCGACCAGAAGACCTATGCGGCCATGGTGACCCGCATGGACATGCAGGTCGGCCGCGTGCTCGACGCGCTCGACCGGGCCGGGGTCGCCGACGACACGATCGTGATCTTCACCAGCGACAACGGCGGGGAGCGTTTCGCCGACACCTGGCACTTCACGGGCAAGAAGACCGACCTGCTGGAAGGCGGCTTGCGGATCCCGGCGATCCTGCGCTGGCCGCGGCGGGTCGCGCCGGGCTCCGCGAGCCACCAGGTCATGATCTCGATGGACTGGCTGCCGACCCTCGCGGCGGCGGCCGGCACCGGCCCCGATCCCGCCTATCCGAGCGACGGCATCGACCTTCTCGACCACCTCGCGCCCGGCGTGCCGGACGTGCCGCGCACGCTCTATTGGCGCTACCTCAACAAGGACCAGCGTGCGGTGCGCGACGGCAACTGGAAATACCTCGCCATCATGGGGAACAGCTTCCTGTTCGACGTCGAGGCCGATCCGCTGGAGCGGGCCAATCTCAAGGAGCGCGACCGGGACATCTATGCGCGGCTCGTGACGCAGTGGCAGGAATGGAACGCCTCCATGCTGCCCTTCACCAACAGCAATTATTCCTACAGCCTGTCGGGCGAGGACCTGGCCGACCACTACGGCGCGCCGGGGACCATCAAGGGCGGCGAACCGGCCCGGTGAAGTCGGGCGAGGACCCCTGCCGCTTTCATCGCCGACGGTCGCCGAGCCTTGCGCCGCAACAGCGGTGCCGTCCTCACGGTGTCACGTCCGCGCCGGCCGGCCGCGGGGCCGCGGGCGCGACGATGCGGCGCCGGCCGGCCATCACGGCCCTGTAGATGTCGAGCGTGGCGCCTTGCATCCGTTCGAGCGAGAAAGCGCCCGCGACATGGGTCCGGGCGCGCTGCCCCAGGGCGTCGCGCGCACTGGCGCCGAGCGCCAGCGCCTGGCCGAGCGCCTCGGCCAGCGCCGGGGCGTCGTCGGGCGGCACGCACCAGCCCGTACGGGCCTCGGCCGGCACGCGGGGGCTCGTCAGCACGGTTTCGGGGACGGCGCCGAGGTCCGTCACCACCACGGGCGTCCCCATGGCCTGGGCCTCCACGGCCGAGCGGCCGAAGGCTTCGGGCTTGGTCGAGGGCACCGCCACGACGCTGGCGGCCCGCAAGGCGGCCGGCATGTCGGCGCAGTGCCCGACCCGGCGGACGATTCCCGCGAGCCCCGCCGCCGCGATGGCCCCGTCGATCTCGGCCACGTAGCGCCGGCGCTTCTGCGGGTCGCCCGCCAGGATGAACACCGTGCCGTCGAGGCCCTGGCGCTTCAGGATGGCGGCCGCCTCGATCAGCACGCGATGGCCCTTCCAGCCCGTCAGCCGGGCCGCCAGCAGCACCACGCGCTCGTCGGCCTCGACGCCCCATTCGGCCCGCAGCTTCTCGACCCGCCCCGGGCCGACCGCGCCGGGCGAGAAGGCTTTGAGGTCGGTGCCGCGGTGCACCACCTCGATCTGCGGCACCGCCCAGGGATAGAGCGATGCGACGAGGCCGCCGGTATAGTCCGAGTTGGCGATCACCACGTCGCCCCGCGCCATCACGGAATTGTAGCGCAGCTTCAGCGCGTTCGTGCCGCCATAGCTGCCGTGGAACGTGGTCACGAAAGGCGTGCCGGTGAGCCGTGTGGCGCCGAGCGCCGTCCAGGCCGGGGCGCGGGAGCGCGCGTGGACCAGTGCCGGCCGCTCCAGGCGGATCAGCCGGGCCAGGCGGGCGACGTTCCAGGCCATGGCGACGGGGTTCCTGGTATCGGCCGGGAACGGGATCCAGATGGCGCCGCGCGCCTGCAACTCGCTGACGAGGCGGCCGCCCGCGCTCGCCACGAGAGCCCGCCCGCCCGCTTCCACGAGCGCGCCCGCGATGTCGATCGTGGTGCGTTCGGCGCCGCCAGCGTCGAGCGACGGGATGATCTGCAGCACGGTCTGGCCGACGAGCGATCGCGGTGGCGCGGCCGAGGGCGAGGCGAAGACTTGCGGCATCAGGCGCTGCAGTGTCTGTTCGGCATGGATCGGCCCTCAGGAGGAGATGCCTCGATTATGCCACACGATGGTCGGCCCACAATGCTTCAGCTCCGGGACCAGCATGGCGAGCGCCGGCTCGCCGTCGTGGCCAGGCCCCCCGTCGAGGCGCGGGGGCGGGCCGCCGCCGACGGAGAGGCGCGTCCCGGATTGGTGTGGCTCGGCGGCTTCAAGTCCGACCTCGCCTCGAGCAAGGCCGTGGCGCTCGACGCCTGGGCCGAGGCCCAGGGCCGCGCCATGCTGCGTTTCGACTATTCGGGCCATGGGGCGTCGGAGGGGCGCTTCGAGGACGGCACGATCGGGCTCTGGCTCGCCGACGCGCTCGGTGCCATCCGGGCCGCGAGCCGCGGGCCGCAGATCCTGGTCGGATCGTCCATGGGGGCCTGGATCGCGTTGCTGGGGGCGCGCGCCCTGGCCGCGGCGGGCGAAGCCGAGCGCATCGCCGGCCTCGTGCTGATCGCCCCGGCGGTGGATTTCACGGAGGCGCTGATGTGGGCGAACTTCGGCGCGGAAGTCCGGCGCGAGATCGACGAGACCGGGCGCTGGATGCGGCCCAGCCCCTACGGGTCCGGACCCTATCCGATCACCCGGGCGCTGATCGAGGACGGGCGCCGGCACCTCCTGCTCGGCGGCGTCGTGCGGGCTCACGGCCCGGTCCATATCCTGCAGGGCATGCAGGACCCCGACGTGCCCTGGCAGCACGCCATGCGGCTCGTCGAACATCTCGCGGCCGACCCCGTCAGCATCACGCTCGTCAAGGACGGCGACCACCGCCTGTCGCGCGACGAGGACGTCGCGAGATTGATCGCGGCGGTGGGGAATCTGGTGTGACGAGGGTCTCGTTATGCTGTCCGATGGGCGAGGAGGCAGGCATGCCATCCGAGGACGATCGCACCTAGCTCGTGGCGACGCGGTGTCGGCAGAAAGCGCCCGGTGACAGCGCCTATTCAAATGCTCTCGGGCGTGCAAACGTCGACAGGCAAGAGGATCTGCTGGACGGCTCGCGCCGGCTCGGCTGGCTGGCGCGGACAACGTCGCGAGATACATGAAGTGAACGGCAAGCGCGGCGGCGGGTCCGCCGCGCTCATCTTCCCCGAGGGAGCGGAGCCGCCGCATGATGACGATGAGCCTGGTGACCGATATCCTCGGCGACATGCCGCTGGAACAGATGCTCGACACGGTCTCGGGCCTGGGGTTCGAAGCGGTCGAACTCGGCTGCGGCAACTGGTCGAAGGCACCCCATCTCAAGCTCGACGAACTCCTGGACAGCGCGGCGGCCCCGGGGCCGCTTCACGGATGCGCTGCACCGCCGCGATCTGTCGATTTCCGCGCTGAACTGCTCGGGCAACCAGCTCCATCCGGGCGCAAGTGGCAAGGCCCACGCGGCCGTGGTCGAGAAAACCTTCCGCTTGGCCGAGAAGCTCGGGGTCGGCACCGTCGTGATGATGTCGGGGCTGCCCGGCGGAAGCCCGACCGACGCCGTGCCGAACTGGATCACCCACGTGATCCTGCCCGAGCACGAACAGGCGCTCGACTATCAATGGAACGAGGTCCTGATCCCTTATTGGCGAAAGGCCGCGACACTCGCCAAGGATTGCGGGATCCGGGTTGCGATCGAGAACCTCGGCGCCACCATGATTCACAACCCCGCCAACATGCTGCGGCTGCGCGAGAACGTGGATCCCGTGATCGGCATGAACTTCGATCCGTCCCACCACATGTGGATGGGCGGCGACCCCATCGCGGCGGTGCGCTTGCTCGGCGACGCCATCCACTACTTGCACGCCAAGGATGTGCGCCGGGAGCGCGTGATGGCCGACAACAACGGCCTGATCGACACATACCGCATGGACGAGATCGCCAAACGCGCCTGGAACTACGTGGCGCTCGGCCACGGCCACGACGTGCAATGGTGGAAGGAGTTTTTCGCCGTCGCCCGCTTGGCCGGCTACGATGGCCCGGTCAGCCTCGAGATGGAGGACATGGGCCTGGAGCCCCTCACGGGCGTCAAGGCGTCGCTCACGACCTTGAAGCTGGCGCTGCCGCGGAACTTCGACCGACGCGACGCGCAGGCGCTCGCCGACAAGGACAGGAAGTCCGTCCCATGAAGATCGCGCTCGATCCCTACAGGCACCGCCCCGTGCCGCTGATCGAGCTGCCACGCTTCTCCCTGATTCCGAAAAGCGCCGCCACCTGACCCGACGCCTACCGCACCAGATCGACCTCAGGGCATTGCGTATTCGAGCCCACGAAGTTGGTCAGGTGTGGATCGGCCTTTTCGTCCATGGGCGCGAACCAGTCGTTTGTGTCTCCGAGCTGAGATTCCGCAATTCACCCGGAACCGGCCCACCCTGTCGCGCAAAGCTCTCGGGCCTTCCCGCCCCGCAATCCCCCATCTTTGTTAACCATCATTAACCCGTTCTTAACCGTCTTGTCGTCACATCGCTCCATTAAAGGAACGTTAAGCGGCATGACGGATCTCGCAACTTCCATTCCGGTCCGGTTCCGCGGACGCTCGCTGATGGCGCTGGTGCTGCGGCCCGAGCCGCCCATCGATGCCTGGCTGGTCGGGCTCGACGACCTGCTCGGGCGCTCGCCGGGCTATTTCACGAGCCGCCCCGTGGTGGCCGACCTCTCGGCCATGTCGGGCGAGAGCGGGCAGTTCATCGGCCTCATGGACAAGCTGCAGGGCCGCAACATCCGCGTGATGGCGATCGAGGGCGCCGACCCGCTGGCGTTGGGCCAGGATGCCGGCAAGCTGCCGCCGGTCGTGACCGATGGGCGGCCGGCCTCGGCCCCTCCCGTGCCCGATGCGATGGCCCCCGATGCTCCGGCGGCCGACGCCGGCGCATTGGCGGCCGCGGCCGCCATCGTGCAGCCGGCCAGGTCCATCCCGTCGCTCATCGTCGAGAAGCCGGTGCGGTCGGGCCAGTCGGTCACCTTCGCGGAAGGCGACGTCACCATCCTGGGTTCGGTGGCGTCGGGCGCCGAGGTGATGGCGGGCGGCTCGATCCACATCTACGGCACGCTGCGGGGCCGCGCCATGGCGGGCTTCGCCCACAAGGACGGGCGCATCTTCTGCTCGAAGCTCCACGCGGAGCTCCTGTCGATCGACGGCATCTACAAGACGGCGGACGAGATGGACGCGAAGCTGCGCGGCCGGGCCATCCAGGCCTGGACCGACGGCGACACGCTCGTCATCGCGGGCCTGGGGTGATCATGAATTACGAAGGAGTGATGGGCATGTCGCAGGTCGTCGTGGTGACATCGGGCAAGGGAGGGGTCGGCAAGACGACCTCGACGGCCGCGATCGGGGCCGCCCTGGCGCAGGGCGGCCAGAACGTGGTCGTGGTCGACTTCGACGTCGGCCTGCGCAACCTCGACCTGATCCTCGGGGCCGAGCGGCGCGTGGTCTACGACCTCGTCAATGTGATCCAGGGGCACGCCAACCTCAGCCAGGCGTTGATCCGCGACAAGCGCATCGAGACGCTCTACCTGCTGCCGGCGTCGCAGACGCGTGACAAGGACGCGCTGACCGAGGAGGGCGTCTACCGGGTCATCCAGGAGCTGCGCCAGCGCTTCGATTGGGTGATCTGCGACAGTCCGGCCGGGATCGAGCGCGGCGCCCAGCTCGCCATGCGCTACGCCGACCTCGCCATCATCGTGACCAATCCGGAAGTGTCGTCGGTGCGCGACAGCGACCGCATCATCGGCCTGCTCGATTCCAAGACCGAGAAGGCGGAACGCGGCGAATGGATGGAGAAGCTGCTGCTCCTCACCCGCTACGACCATGCCCGGGCGCAGCGGGGCGACATGCTGAAGACCGAGGACGTGCTCGAGATCCTGTCGATCCCGCTGCTCGGCATCATCCCCGAAAGCCAGGACGTGCTGCGGGCCTCCAACGTCGGCGCTCCCGTCACCCTCAACAATCCGCAGAGCGCCCCCGCCAGGGCCTATCTCGAAGCCGCGCGGCGCCTCAGGGGCGAAGCGCTCGACGTCACGATCCCGCGCGACAAGAAGGGGATCATGGGCATGCTGTTTGGAAGGAAGGCCGCATGAAACTGTTGAGATTTCTCGGCGTCCGCGACTCCGCGCCGGTCGCGCGCGAAAGGCTGCAGATCCTCCTGGCGCACGAGCGCTCGCTGGTCGGCCGCTCCGATCTCGTCGCCATCCTGCGCGAGGAGATCCTGGCCGTCATCGCCAAGCATTGCGCCATCGACCGCGACAAGGTCAGGGTCAAGATGGCCACGGGCGAGACGCTCTCGACCCTGGAAGTCGATCTCGAGATCCGGGCTCCGTCCGGCAAGGGCATGGCGCTCGCGTCCTGACGGCCGAGGCGCGATGGCCCTCGGAGCGGCCGCTCCATCCGGTCGCGGCCTTACCCCAGGTGGCGGCCGGCGGAGCGCCGGTCAGCGCTCCGCCGCGGCCAGGCGTTCGACCTCACGCACGTAGCCGTCGGCGTCGAACTTCTTGAGACTCGCCTCGCTCATAGAGCGTACGTTGCCGAACACCGGCTGCGGCCCCCACGGGCGATCGTGCAGGCCGAACAGCCAGCCGACGTTGGTGAAGGAGTTCGCGTCGCGCCCGTCGAGGAAGTACTTGTTGTTGAGGCGCAGCACATGGTCCCAGGCGGCCTCGGGCGAGGCCGACCACTGGACGATCTTCTTGCCCCAGTACATGCGCATGTGGTTGTGCATGTAGCCGGTCTCGCGCATCTCCGTCATGGCGGCGTTCCAGTAGCGGTCGTGCGTCAGCCCTTGTTCCAGCTGCTCCCGGTCGTAGAGATGGGGATGGGCGTCGGTGCGGTGGGCGTCGAGCGTCTTGCGGGCCCAGTCCGGCACGGCCGCGAGGTCGTCGTAGCGCGGCTCGTAATGGACGTGGTTCATGGCGAGCTCCCGCCGCACCACGAGTTCTTCGAGATAGGCCGCCTTGTCGTCGGCGTCGCCCTCGGGCGAGGCCCGCACCGCGAGCGCGATCGCGACCGGCGAGATCTGGCCGAAGTGCAGGTAGGGGCTCATGTGCGAGGCCGCCCCGGCCTCGGGCCTGCCCCGGACCGAGGCATAATGGCCGAAAGGGCCGCCGAGGTAGTGCTTCACCCGCCTGTCGGCCTCGGCATGGCCGCCCGTGAAGCGCCGCACGGCCCGCACGCTCTGGTCGGCCTTCAGGGTGGAGACGAGGCGCGGGATGTCCGACAGGTCGAGTGTCGAATCGCGCGCGAGGTCCCGGGCCGGATGCGCGACCGCACGGGCCTCCAAGGGTTGCAGATAGTTTTCCCAGAGGCGGTGGATCTTGGGCCTGAGCGTGCGGGCCGCGAACTCGTGCTTCGATGAGGCGGTCTCGACCGGCACCACGACGTCGCCCTCGACCTGCACGACGCGGCACGGCGCCCGGGCCACGAAATCGTCGTAGAACCGCTTGATCGGCTTCAAGTAGTTGCGGTCGCAGACGACCAGCGCCGCATCGGCGGCATAGCGCAGGGCCGTCTCGACCGGCGGCGCCCGGCGGGTCACGAAAGCGATGCCGCGCCGCTCCAGCGCCGGCCCGATCTCGGCCATGCCTTCGAGCAGGAAGGTCCAGTGGCGGGCATTGACCTCGGGGAAGCCCTCGGCGATGCCGTAGCAGACCAGGACCGGCAGCCCGCGCGCATTGGCCTCGTCGACCGCATGTTCGAGCGCCGGGTTGAACACGGCGCGCTGCGACAGCCCCATCCAGTAGAGCACGTAGGAGCCCCGCTCGTTCTCGGGCGCGTCCTTGAGGGTCTTGATGCGGGAGGGCTGGATCATGCCGCCCTTATGCCCGACCTGGGTTCGCCCGCCACGTGGCCGTGTTGTCGCGGCCTCGGAGGCTGCCATGAGGTGGCGAAGATCGACGGTACCAACTGTCCGGTCCGGTCAGCACCCACCCGCGTGGGCGGCCTGCCGCGCCAGCACCCGCTCGGCCTGTTTCCGGTGCGGGATGTCGAGCATCTTGCCGTCGAGTCCGACCACGCCGGCCTCGGGGTCGGCCGCGAAGGCTGCGAGCACGCGCCGGGCCTGCTCGACCTCGGCGGCGGAGGGCGAGAAGGCCCGGTTGATGATGGGGACCTGGTCGGGATGGATGGCGAGCCGCCCCGTGAAGCCTTCGCGGGCCGCCGCCGCCGAGGTCCGGGCGAGGCCCTCGGGATCGCGGAAGTCGGCATGGATGGTGTCGACCGGCTCGACCCCGGCCGCCCGGGCCGCCATGAGGCAGAGCGAGCGCACCATGCGGTACGTGAAGGCGAACTCCCCCGTCTCGTCGCGGTTGGTGCTGGCCCCGAGCGCGGTCCCGAGGTCCTCGGGTCCCCAGGTCAGTCCATAGAGCCGGGGCAGCACACGCTCGGCGAAGCCCGCGAGCCCGAAGGGGGCTCGCGGCGTTTCGGTCGCGATCGGCAGGATCCGCACGCTGCCCGACGCCATCCCGGCCCGGCATTCGAGCGCGTCGAGGTAGTGCCCGAGCCGGACCACGTCGCCGGCCCCGTCGATCTTGGGCAGCACCACGCCGTCGAGGCCCGGATCCACCACGGCCGCCAGATCCGCGACGCCGCCCTCGTCGAGCGGATTGACCCGCACCCAGCGCTCCGGCCCGCCAGCGGCCCGCGACCGGAGCTGCTCGGCCACAGTGCCGCGCGCGGCCGTCTTGCGGGCGGGAGCCACGGAATCTTCGAGGTCGAGGATGAGCGCGTCGGCGCCGCTGCCGACCCCCTTGGCGAGCTTGCGCTCGCTGTCGCCCGGAACGAACAGGAAGGAGCGCGACGTCACGGCGCCGCCGGGCGCTTGAGCTGCAACCCCGAGCGCCTGCAATGGGCCACGAGTTCGTCGCGCTGATTGTAGGCGCGATGCAGGAAGGTGACGATGCCGGCGTTCGGACGCGATTTGGATGCGCGCAGTTCGGCCACCTCGGTCTCGATCCGCAGCGTGTCGCCGTGGAACACCGGTTTCGGGAAGCGGACCTCGTCCCAGCCGAGGTTGGCGACCGCGGTCCCGAGCGTCGTGTCGCCGACCGAGATGCCCACCATCAGCCCGAGCGTGAAGACGCTGTTGACGATGCGCTGGCCGAATTCCGTCTCGGTCCGGCAATAGTCCTCGTCGAGATGGAGCCGCGCCGGATTGTGGGTCAGGGCGCTGAACCAGACATTGTCGCTTTCCGTGACGGTGCGCCGGATCGCGTGCCGGAACACCTGCCCGACCGCGAGGTCGTCGAAGTAAAGTCCGGGCACGTCTCCCGCCTCCCTGGCCGATCCCGCTGGCGGGCTCTGCCGCTTGATGGTCCTTGTAGAAGGCCGCGCGACGGGAGGCCAGCCCTATGGCCTCGACCGATGCCTGCGCTCAGGCGCCGGTCCGATCGGGCAGGGTGCCGTCCGACTCGACCTCGTCGACCGTGAACGGCGGCAAGACCGGGAAGCGGTCGAGCGGTAGCCCGCTCTCCAAGGCGGCCTCGCGCCGCGCCGCGCCCTAGGCCTTGGCGAAGAGTTCGCTCCGTCTCGGTTTTAGCCCAGGATTCTCGTCGAGGATCTGTTCGATGTCCAAGCGCTCCCGACCGATCGTGACGGCTGGGCTCGGGGTCGCCTTGTCGGGTTGAACCATCGTCTTCAAGAGATGCATCGCGATCAGCCGATAGGGCTTGCCGGCAGGCTTATCCTAGCTGAAATCCCGGGGATCGGAAGCGTTCGGCTGTCCCGTGCGTGACCGGCACCGAACGCCGCCCAGGCGAGCCGCGATCCTGTCGACCCGTGCCGCGACCCTCCCTTTCCGGCGCCGGCGCGGTATATCGGGATCGCGCCGCGCCGCGCCGCGCCGCGCCGTCGACCGACCACCCGGAGACATACCATGACGACTGACAGCCCCCATGGCATCACCATCGAGCCCCATGCCGGCCGCGTCCGGGTGCGTTTCGCCGGCCAGGTGGTGGTCGACACCACCCGGGCCCTCGACCTCGCCGAAGGTTCGATGCGGCCCGTGCTCTACGTGCCGCGCGAGGACGCCGTCATGACGGCCCTCGTGCCGACGCCGCGCCGGACCCATTGTCCGTTCAAGGGGGACGCCAGCTATTTCACCCTGCAGGCCGGGGGACGCGAGGCCCAGAACGCCGTGTGGAGTTACGAGGCTCCGCTGCCGGGCGCGGTGGGCATCGCGGGCCATCTCGCGTTCTACACCGACCAGGTGGAGGTCGAGCAGGGCTGACGCGTCCGGCAGGTGCCGGCATTCGTGTCGGCCCCGGATCGCGGAGCCGGCTTCGTGCGTTCGCTATCGCCCGGCAGGTCCGGCCCGGCTCCAATCGCGAGACTCCGCAATGTTCACCGATCTTGAAGGTCTTCAGGTCGCCATCCTGGCGACCGACGGCGTCGAGCAGGTCGAGATCCTCGAGCCCATCAAGGCGCTCCGCGCCGCCCGGGCCGACGTCAAGGTGGTGTCGCCCAAGACCGGCACCATCCAGGCGATGAACCAGGACGTGAACCCCGGCGCGAGGGTCGCGGTCGACTTCGACCTCACGGTCGATGCGGCCATCTTCGATGCACTGGTGCTGCCGGGTGGCACCACCAGCCCGGACAAGCTCCGGATGATCCCCGAGGCGGTCGAGTTCGTGCAGCACTTCGTCGACAACGACAAGCCGATCGCCGCCATCTGTCACGGGCCGTGGCTGCTCGTCGAGGCCGATGCGGTCGACGGCGTGCAATTGACGTCCTGGCCGTCGTTGCGCACCGACATCGAGAACGCCGGAGGCGAATGGGTCGACGAGGTCTGCGTGCGGGACGGGTTGCTCGTCACCTCGCGAAAGCCCGACGATCTGCCGGAGTTCTGCCGGCAGATGGTGGAACTGTTCGCCGAGGACGGCGACGAGGACGATTGAGCCGGGTAGGGCGGTTCCGGCGCTGAGGAGCGGCCCGACGCCAGGATCGCGACACCGTCAGGCCGACCTCGGAACGATGCGGGTCTGTTCCGCGCCATCGGGTTCCGCCCCGCTGCCGTTCAGCGGATTGTCGGGGTCCCAGGCGTAGCGCAAGGTCTCGAACCGCATGGAACGGGCGTCGATCAGCAGGAGCCGGCCTACGAGCCCCTCGCCGAACGGCACGATCGCGCGGATGACTTCGAGCGCCATCAGCGAGCCGACGAGGCCCGTCAGGGCGCCGAGCACGCCGGCTTCGGCGCAGGTCGGCACGCTGCCCTCGGGCGGCGGAGCCGGGAACAGGCAACGATAGGTCGGGTTCGGCCGCCCGTCCGGCGCCGCCTCGTGGGGCCGCAGCACGGTGACGGACCCGTCGAAGGTCCCGACCGAGCCCGTGACGAGAGGCCGGCCGGCGCGGAAGCAGGCGTCCGAGACGGCATATCGCGTGGGCCAATTGTCGGAGCCGTCCACCACCACGTCATAGCTTGCGGCCAGCCGCACGGCATTGTCGGCGGTGATCCGTTCGGGGTGGCGCTCCACCGCCACGTGCGGGTTGAGCGCCGCCAGGGCCGCGGCCGCGGCCTCGACCTTGCCGCTGCCGATCTGGTCGGTCGTGAACAGCACTTGGCGCTGCAGATTCGAGAGCGAGACGGTATCGTGGTCGACGATGCCGAGCGTGCCGAGGCCGGCGGCCGCGAGATATTGCAGCACCGGGCTGCCGAGCCCGCCGGCCCCTACCACGAGCACCCGGCCCCCCTTGAGCCTCGCCTGGCCCGGGCCGCCGATCTCCCGCAGCACGATGTGGCGGGCGTAGCGCTGGATTTCCTCGGTCGACAGGGTCATGCGTCGGCACTGCCTCTCGTCTATAGATCCCGAGTCAGGCCTTAACCGACGAGGCCGCCGTCACGCAAACGAGGGGTCGCATGCGGAACCGGGACGATGCGGCTCCGCCCTTCATGGTGTCACGGCGGGGCATGGGCGTGGCGCTGGCCCTCACGGTCCTGACGGCGCTCGTGTTCGGGTTCTTTCCCGACCTCGACCTCGCGGCAGCAGCGCTGTTCTACTTGGGCGACGGGCACTTCGCCGGGGTCACGCCGTCGGGCGAGGCGCTGCGGCGGGTGTTCCTCTATGTTCCGTTCGCCGTCCTGGCCGGGATGGCGCTGCTCTACGGCTGGCGCCGCGCCGGCCTCCGCCAGGGCACCCGGCCCGCATGGGCGCCGGACGGCCGCGGGCTCGCCATGATGGTGCTGAGCCTGGCGCTCGGGCCGGGTCTACTGGTCAATGTCGGGCTGAAGGACCATTGGCACCGCCCCCGGCCGGTCCAGGTGACGGCCTTCGGCGGCCCCGACGCGTTCAGGCCGTTCGACGCCCGCGACGGGCAGTGCCGGCGCAATTGTTCCTTCGTGTCGGGCGAGGGCTCCTCGTCGTTCTGGACCGTGGCGCCGGCCCTGCTGGCCCCGCCGCCCTGGCGCACCCTGGCACTCGGTGCGGCGCTGCTGTTCGCGGCCGCGACCGGGCTGCTGCGCATGGCGTTCGGCGGCCATTTCCTGTCCGACACGCTGTTCGCCGCGCTGCTGACCTGGTTCGTGATCGCCGCGACCTGGGCCTTGGTGTTCCGGCGGCGCGTGCCGTGAACGGTTTATTAACCACGCCGACCGAAACTCCTGCTCGGGAAACCTGTCTTTCAGACATTCCGAGGGGCTCAAATGTCGCCGCATCATCCGTTCCTTCGTGGCCAGGATACCAATGACCACCACGCTCAAGGCGAGCGCAGCGTCGGCCAGGATCTCGACAACATCTTCCGCCTGACGGCCGCCCAGCCGGCGGCTGCGCCGAACGGCCCCGCGCCGAACGGCGCCGCGGAAGCGCAGCAGACCGCCGAACGGGTCTGGGCCGGCGAGCCTCGCCGCGTCTCTCAGCCCGACCTCGACGCGGCCCTCGAAATGCTGAACCGCGCCGCCAAGGCCATGGACCTCATGCAGGCGCGCTACCAGCACGTCGAGGATTATGCCAAGGGCGTCGCCGACCGCGCCGAGAAGGACATCGCCGCGGCCTACGCGCAGGCGCGGGAGTCGGAACTGCGGGCCGTCGGCAGCGAGAGCAAACTCGACAACCTTCGCGCCAGAGCGACCGAGGCCGAGCGCCGCGCCGAACAGGCGGAGCGCAACGCCAAGGAAGCCCGCGACTGGCTCGAGTGTTTCTACGACAAGATCGTGACGTCGTTCGACACGCAGGCCGTCCTCAAGTCCCGGGCGGCGTAACCGCGGATCCACGTCGGGCAGCGCTTGACCTGGATTGTGGGCGCGCCTGTCCCTTGCAGAGCCGGCGAGTCCTGCCCTCTCGTTCGTCGGCATCCGGTAACGTTTCGTCAACCACCAGCGGGCAGACTCCCTGACCGTGGCCTCCCGGAGACGCCGTTGCAACGCCCGCCCGGAAGCCGACGCCACCGCAATCGCTGCCGCGTTGGTGCGGCGGCCGTGGACGGCAGCGGCGCGAAGCCTGCGGCCGCGAAGGTCCTGGAAACAGAACGGAGAAACCCCATGAGTGAAGCCGCGCTCCTTCGCGTCCTGGCCGACAGCCTGGACGAAATGGAAGCCCTGAAGCTGTTCCCGGCCGACGTCACGGATCCCGGGAGCGTGACGGTGGAGTGGACCGCCGGCAGCGACCACCCCGGCTATGCCGTCCTGAGCCAGGCCATCAGCGTCATGGTGGAACAGCATTGGAGCGCCCTGCGCTCCCAGGTGGTCAAGAAGAAGGAGACGGAAGTCCAGATCGCGCGCAAGGAATGGAGCGATCTGGCCTTGGCAGCGCCGGAAGCTGCGGCCCCGGTCGCCGAGCCGGTCTCCGGAGCCACGACGGGTTCGCGCGTCCAACTGGTTCAGCGGCAAGCCTGACCACCTCGGCGCCCGAACGACGGCCGGGACGCTGGCGCGGCACGGCGCTGCGATGGACAGAAGCGTCATTGCCCTCGCTTTGGGCAATGAGGGCGGCCCGAGGCCCCGACGGCGCTCGACGGACTGGCAAACGAGAGATCTCTGGGCTCTCGGGTGAAACTTTGGGCGAGGCGCCAAAGTTACCGGCACGCGCGATCACGCGTTCGTCCGAGGAGATCAGACATGCCGAAAGTAGCCCATCACGAAGCCGCGGAGCACCACGAAAAGGCCGCCAAGTCGCACAAGACGGCTGCCGAGCACCACGACAAGGGTGACCACACCGCGGCGGCCAAGCACTCCGAGGAAGCTCACGGCCATTCGACCAAGGCCCACGAGACCTCGGCCAAGGCCCACGGCAAATCCAAGAAGTAGCGGCTCGCGGAAACTCGCGCTGTCAGTCGCCGGTTTTCACGATGTTCAAACGTGCGAAAGCCACCCTTCGGGGTGGCTTTTTGCTGTCGAGAGATCCGGCGCCCGACGGTTCTCAAGCTGGCCCAACGCCCGCGTTCCGGTCGACCGCCGGCGGCCGACGAGGCCTTGCCTCACTGGCGGTAATGCTGGATCCGCGTCGTCCGCAAGCCGGCCAGCCCGTGCTGGTCGATCGACATCTGCCAACTGAGGAATTCGTCCACTGTCAGCGTGTAGCGGCTGCAGGCTTCCTCGAGCGACAAAAGTCCGCCCCGCACGGCCGCGACGACCTCGGCCTTGCGCCTGATCACCCACCGCTTCGTCGATGGCGGCGGCAGGTCGGCAATGGTGAGGGGACTACCGTCCGGCCCGATCACGTATTTCGCCCGGGGGCGATGCATATCTACCATTGTGATACTCGCGTACTCGACTCTTGCGAACCTCACGATGGTAGGCGTGGCAGCTTAAAACTTGCCTAAGTCAACTCTCTGCATTTGAATGCCTTTCTGGTGGCGAGAGTCCGAGCGCAATGGCGGTTTGCGTCGCGCGGCCACGCCCTTTCCCAGCTTGCGCGAGGCTTTCCCCTCTGGAATCCGCCCTGATGCCACCGGCGCGACGCCGGCGCGGAAGCCGCGGGACTGGATCGAGGCCGCCAAAGGCGCTAGATCACCGAACTCGAAACGCAAGTTTTGCTCAGCTGTTGCCGATGTATCACATGCCCCTCCTCAACACCCTGGGATTCGCAAAATCACCCACCGACACCCGCGTGGTCGTAGCCATGTCGGGCGGGGTCGATTCCGCCGTGGTGGCGGCGCTCCTGGCGCGCGACGGCTACGAGGTCGTGGGCGTGACCCTGCAATTGTACGACCACGGCGTTGCTGCGTCCGGAACGACGAACCGCAAGGGGAGTTGTTGCGCAGGCCGCGACATCCACGATGCGCGCGCGGTCGCCGCGAAGCTCGGCATCCCGCATTACGTCCTGGATTACGAGAGCGTTTTCCGGGACAAGGTGATGGCACCCTTCGCGGACAGCTATCTCAACGGCGAGACACCGATTCCCTGCGTGAGCTGCAATCAGCACGTCAAGTTCGCCGACCTCCTGGAGACCGCGCGAGACCTCGGGGCCGATGCCATGGCGACCGGCCATTACGTCGCGTCGCGCGACGTCGACGGCCGGCGCGCCCTGTTCCGGGCCCGTGAGAGCGAGCGGGACCAGAGCTATTTCCTTTATGCCACGACCCAGGCGCAACTCGACTACCTTCGCTTTCCTTTGGAGGGCTTGACCAAGGCCGAGACGCGCGACCTCGCGCGCGGCTTCGGGCTCGCCGTGGCGGACAAGAGCGACAGCCAGGATATCTGCTTCGTGCCGACAGGCCGCTACACCGACACCATCGAGCGGTTGAGGCCCGAGGCGTCGCGGAACGGCGATATCGTCGATCTCGGCGGCAGGGTGCTGGGGCAGCATCGCGGCATCATGCATTACACGATCGGTCAGCGGCGCGGCCTGGGCCTCGCTCAATCTCTGGCGGGCGGTGGCGAGCCGCTCTACGTGGTCAAGCTCGACGCCGCGCGGGCCCGCGTGGTCGTCGGCCCGCGCGGCGCCCTGGGGACCGCAAGCGTCATGCTGCGCGACGTCAACTGGATCGGCGATGGCCCCCTCGATGCAGCCATCAGCCGGGCCGTGGCGGTGCGGCTGCGATCGACCCGACCGCCCGTGCCGGCCGTGCTGCAGCAGACGCCGCAGGGCGCCCTGCTGGTGGAATTGGGTCGGCCCGAGGCCGGCGTCTCGCCCGGGCAGGCCTGCGTGTTCTACGCCTCCGTGGACGAAGATGCCCGCGTGCTCGGCGGCGGCGTCGTGCGATCGACGATCTCGGCTGCCGGCGCCGATGGCGCTCCCGGCGGTTCTGCCGTTCTCGCGGTCGCATGACGCGGTCCGACCGGTCCATCACGGAGACCGGCCTCGGGGCCATTGCCCCCGGCAAGGGGCCGATTACCGAAGCCGGGCAGGTGGTGGCGGCCTATTCGCGCTGGGCGCCGGTCTACGATCTCGCTTTCGCGGCCGTGATGCGGGCCGGTCGGATCGCGGCCGCCGACGCCGCCAGTGCGGCCGCCACCACTGGCGGAAGTCCAGGCGCCGGGGGGAACCGGCGGGGCCGCATCATCGACATCGGTGTCGGAACCGGGCTCGAACTGCCCCTGTTCGACCCGCGGACCCGCATTGTCGGGATCGACCTTTCCGAAGCCATGCTGCGCCGCGCGCGCGATCGGGTCGCGCGCGACAAGCTCGCCCATGTCGAGGGCCTTGCCGTGATGGACGCGACGCGGCTCGCCTTTCCGGACGCGAGCTTCGATGTGGCGGTGGTGCCCTACGTCCTGACGGTCGTGCCCGAGCCGCACCGCATGCTCGACGAGGTCCGCAGGGTCGTGCGGCGCGGCGGCGAGGTGGTGCTGGTCAACCATTTCGGTGCCGAGCGCGGGCCCGTGGCGGCCGTCGAAGCCTGGCTCGGCACCCGGTCCGCCTCGCTCGGCTGGCATCCGCAGTTCCGGTTCGCCATCCTGGGCGACTGGATCGCTGCGGCGCCCGAGATCACCTTGCTGGAGCGGCGCACCGTCGGGCCTGCCGGACTATTCACCCTGGTGCGCCTGCGCCGACACTGACGAGCCGGCACTTCGACCGGACAGCGGGAGGACGACGATGCTGACCTACGATGCCGATCACGATGCAGGTGCGGCCGCGCGGCGCCCGCCGGCGGCAGCGCTCGACGCCGTGCTGAGCGCCTTGTCGGGCCGTTTCGGCAATCGCTTCGCCCAGACCCGCGCGATCCGTGAACAGCACTGCAACACCCGCACCAACGTGCGCTCCGAGCCGCCCGATGCCGTGGTATGGCCGGAGTCGACCGCCGAAGTGGCCGACATCGTCAAGCTCTGCGCGGCCCACCGCGTGCCCGTGATCCCCTACGGCACCGGCACGTCCTTCGAGGGACACGTCAACGCTCCCTTCGGCGGCATCTCGATCGACACCTCCGGCATGAACCGGGTGCTGGCGCTCCATGCCGAGGATCTGGATTGCGTGGTCGAGCCCGGCGTCACCCGGAAGGCGCTGAACCTTCACCTGCGCGACCATGGCCTGTTCTTCCCCATCGATCCCGGCGCCGATGCGTCGCTCGGCGGCATGGCGGCGACCCGCGCCTCGGGCACCAATGCGGTGCGCTACGGCACCATGAAGGACAATGTGCTGTCGCTCGAGGTGGTGACGCCGCAAGGCGAGGTGATGCGGACCGCGCGGCGCGCCCGCAAATCCGCCGCCGGCTACGATCTCACCCGGCTGATGGTCGGGGCCGAGGG
>JAABUL010002149.1_pt1 | contig 33931 bp, 30 predicted proteins | sample 5559151 | NCBI WGS metagenome assembly JAABUL01 (sample SAMN10711876, study PRJNA513368) | rock metagenome | isolation source: Antarctica rocks | place: Antarctica: Victoria Land, Pudding Butte sud | reverse complement strand
CTCCGCTACTTCTAAAACATCCCATACTCCCCCCCAACAACCCTTCCCCACCCTCCCTTATCCTCCCCGAAACTTGCTCATAGTCCTCGATCACGCCCATAAGCGCCATCAGCTGCTTCATCTCCAACACCCTCACCACTTTACCACTACTCGACGTGTGGCCGAGTAGAGGTAGCACCTCGCCAAGGAGTATGAGCAACCCTTCGACGGGGACCACGCTCTCGACCTCGGGGTCGAAGAGCCCACCGCGGATGCAATCGCTTGCGCTTGAGATGATCGAGACGAGCGTCTTTGCTGCTGAGCGCTTGCGGACTAACCCGCTGCCTGAGGAGGTGGAAGTGGCGTCGCGTAGGTCGTAGAAATGCCGCAGCAGCGCGTAGCCGCTCAGACTCCTGCCTAAGATCTCCGCGGCTTCGGTGTCGGCTTCCGCGAGGTCTACCAAAGCGGTCCGCTGGGCGCTGAGGAGCGATGATAGATGTGGGTCGAGGTTTTGTTGGGGAGGCATGGCGGCGGAGTGGAGGAGGGAGAGGGAAATGAGGAGGCTGAGAGTTTCGCGGATTTTAGATAGTGCGTGGGCGCGAGCGTAGTAGATGAGGGTTGAGCCGTAGGGGACTGGGGTGTGGGTGGCGAGGGCGTCGGCGTAGCGCTGTGCAATCATGTCAGTGGTGTTTCTGTGAGTAGTTTTGGATCGACAGCATACTTCGGCGATACCCCGACCGAGCTGTTCAAAGCCCATCCCTGCGCACACAGCCAGAACCTTCTCAACTCGCGGCTCGTCTTCGACTTCCATCGCCTCCAGCAGAGCTCGAATCCTGTCCTCGGCAGCTTTAGTGTCATCCAAGCGGCCGAGCACAGAGATCGCGACTTCCCACCCCTCCCGCTCGATCTTGCCATCAGCGGCGACGTACTTCTCCCGCTCTGCGAGAAGAGCCGCATACGAAGTGAGGACATCGTCTCTAACGATACCTTCACTATTATACGGCAGCTGTCGCGCCCCAGGGCCGTGTGAAAGCACAAGCAGATCGTCGGTCGAAAAGCCGCGACCAAGTAAGCCTCTGCTGTTCGGCCGTCCTTCTGGGATAGGAAGCCAGCCGCCCAATGCAGCGATCTCGACAACAGCGGATGCCACTGTGTGGCTCCATGCACGAACAAGGTCAATAGCTTCCGCAACATCGTCCTCAAACACCACCGCAAGCCCAACGTGCAGCGGATCCAGCGTATCAGGCTGGAAAGTCGGCTCGTCAACTTCACTCGGCACAATACGAAACATGTCGCCCAGCCGTCTCCTGTAAGCAACCAGAGGCGCGATATCCACTTCTCTCGTGTTGCCGCCAGCCCGCATGCTCTTCCGCAGTCCAGATCTACTGGCTCCGAGATCTGCAATACTAGCATTCAGTGCCGTATTGCTTTCTTCGCCATCCCACCAGACTGTAAGCAGGATGGAAGCTTCGACCCAGTCTTGTGCGTAGTCCAGGATGCCGTTACCACCCAGAAGTACACCGTACAGACCGCGTAAGCTCTGGTATATTGTAGGTGGGACTCTGCTCTCGGCGCGTGCAGTGGCAGCGGCCATGCTTGCGTTACTGTTGGCGAACATGTTCATCTTCGGCGGGGCGGGCAGGTCCTCCTCGAACGCGGAAGCGAATGCCTCGAGTTCGCGAAGCGCGTGTCGTACTCGTTGACGGAAGACGGACCATGCCGGGCCGGGGACGTGTAAGTCATCGTCTGTGACTGCTGGACAGGACTCCATGACCCGAATGCAGCGATCGACGACCTCACGAGTGTTGTGGAGTTGCTGTCCGCGGTAGCCGCGTGCCCCTTCGTCCTCGTAGTCGACTGCAGCGGTTGTAGCATTCTCCCACCCAGCATCCCTTAAGAGCTTGATTACTCGTGTGAACCGTCCTCGAATGATGTCCGCGCCTAGAATATCCCAAAATGCCTCATGTGCGGCTGGCGAAGGTCGATGCATATGCAGATCGTTGAACTCATCCGGAAGCGGATTGTGATGCGCATTCAGCCATTCCAGAAGCGCTCGCGGGAGCGTGATAGCCGTACTCTGCTGCTGCGAAGCCAACCTCAACGCCGAACGTTGCTGCTGCTGAACCGGCTTCGTCGTATGCGGATTATGCAGCTGCAACAGCAGCGTAGACAAATACGTCGCTTTCGTCAACGCATCATCCAAATCCGGTCCCACAGCTCCAGGCAACGTCTTATCATCCGTATGCTGCGTCCACAACCTGGTCAAGTCTGTAACGGCCTCCGTGATCGTGCCCTCCCGGCTGCCGCCCTGCTGCTGCTGATGCATCGCGACGTCCAAACTCGCCAGCACCTCCTCCGTCCCTAACACCACATCATCGGGCCCCTCGATCGCCTTCGCAGGCCCAGCATCTCGTGTGAACGCGCGCGCGATCTCGGCCATGCCACTGCTCTCCTGCTCGCGCACCTGACCGTTGCGACTCCGCTTCAGCCCGCGTGGACTTGACTCGATAGTCGATGCTACGAAGTCGCCTCGTTCCGGGCTCAGCTCCTCACCCGGCGCATCGTCGTCGAACTCGTCTGTGAACTCCGGCGGGCTGCTCTCGGGCACTGCGAATGTGGGCCTGCCTTTTCGCGCGGGCGTGTTGCGGTGGCCGAATGTATTCTGGGCAGGGTTGTAGGAGCTACCAAAGAGTTTGCTTGATCGCGGCGGCTCTCCGGCTGGTGTCGTCGAAGGGTTGGTGAGGTATGAGGGGGGTGGACCGGCGGGTGTTGTTGATGGTGCTTGGGAGAAGAGGGAGGCTTTGCCTTTGCGGTTCGGTGTCGCGGGTGAGTGGCCGAAGTTGAGACTCATCTTGGGGGCCATGGCGGCCTGTTGCGCGGTATGGGCTTCGATGTTGAGGTTGAAGATGTTTTGTTCGATGTTCGTGACTTCCAAAGTCGAGCTTCGGGCTTAAGAAATACACGCTAGTCGAACACGAAATCAACGTGATCGAGATTGATCTGGTAGACATATTGTCTTCACTCGACACATGGCAAAAAGGACAATAGAGCTGTATACTCTGGAGTGAGCCACGTAGCAAAGGAACGTAGCGGAAGATTGAGCGTTATGCATCAGCTTGTCGTTTCCTCATATGCTGGCTATCACCACTCAGCAATCACCGTGGTACTGTTGCCCTGCTCATTTTGCTACAGTCTGCAGAGCCATAGTACTCTTCGCGTTATCCCCAGCAAGGCAGGACAACCCTTGCCAGCCCCTTGGGTTTCGCCTTTCGTCCTGTCGGAAAATCACTCGAACAGCTGGGCCTTGGTCGCCATGACGCTTCATAGCAAGTCTTTAATATCGTCGTCTCCCCTCACCTCCTCTCACCGCCCACTCCTCCCACCAAACTTCCCCATAATCCCCTGCAACCCCCCACCCCCCTTCTTCTTCCCCGCCCCACTACCACCCACCCCCCCATCAACATCCATCTCATCCTCCTCCCCCTCCCACCCCTCATCCACCTCCGCCTTCTGACCCCCCCTCGTCCCCCGCTTCCCGCCCTTCTCCGCCGCATCCCCCACAGCCTTCACCTGCCTCTCCACCTTCTTTTCATACCTATCCCTCCGCACCGCCTCCGCCTTCACCCGCTTGATCTCCTCCTCCAGTTCTCCCAACACACCTTCACATCTCCCACTCCAAGCCTCCAGCTCGGCGATCATGCCCGCGACACTACCGGGTGCGAGATCCCGTAAGGGAGAGACGGAGGTGATGACTACGGTCTGCGCGGCTGGGTTGAGGGTGCCGGAGAGGAGGTTCGAGTATATTGCCTGGGTGACGAGGTGTTCGAGGTCGATCGCAGATGAGAGATCGAGGAGGGCGAGGAGGGAGGTGTAGGTGAGGTTTGTTGTGCTGGTTTTCGGGGAGGAGGCGGTGGTGAGGAGGGTGAGGAGGCGGAGTTTGGTGGTTTGGGCATCGGAGAGGGTGGGGAGGTTTGGGGATGCTGGGGAGGATGTTAGTGGAGGGTACGTGTTGTTGGTGGGTTGAGTGGTGGGGTTACCTTTGTACTGCGACCAGGTGCCCCAGGCGAAGCATTTGAGGAGTTCATAGTGGCCGCCGTATTGCTCGTTGCCTTGCAGGGACTGGATGTTCTTCTGGTGGAGCAGCTCGGCGAAGACGTAGGTGTTTGGTGCGGATGTCGCTTGAGTGATGAGATCGGCGGCGGCACGTGGTGACGTTGCGGATTTGGCGAGGGCGAGGAAGGGCGCGAGTGCGTTGAGGGCGACTGTTTGGTCCATCGTGGTCGAGGTTGGGTTTGTAGATGGAAAGATTGATGTTTCGTTCACGAGCTCTGAGAGGCATAGGCGCCTTCGGCACCTTGAATATAAGCCTTTGTGGCTGACCTCATTAGGCAGGAGCGGTTTGTCCAGGCTTTGCTCTTATTTCACTTTCCTACCAAATATCGACACTGCTTCTACCACGGTATCCTCCGTGTCAGAGTCGAAGCTTCTTGTCATTCCGGCCTCAGCTGAGGGACACCGCCTGTTCCAACATCGATATTTACGCGCTTTCTACATTACCAGATGCATTAGGAGCCACGGAAGACACGCCAAGCCTTGATAGAAGACCCTCATCGGAGGTGAGCAGATTCAGACTATGGGCCCGGAAGGACGATGAACCTACGAGAGCCGCATTCGCTCTCACACCCTTGGGCCGCTCGATCCGCTCTTTTCAGCTTCGCCCGAAGCCGTGCAATAGGACAGTCAGCGGTCCGTCGACTCAACACGTCAGCCCTAGATTTCCATACCGTGAGGAGTACATAGGTGGTCTATATCCCGGTTGCGTTGTTCAACTTGATCATCATCCTTCATTTCAAAACCTCGGTGGTAACATTTCCTTCTGTCGGATTTCTTGGTTTCTCTATCTTTACGAATTAGAACGCAAGTATGCCTCTACTTGCAAAACAACATATAACCATCCCTACCAAGGACCTGATCAGCTGGTGCTACGATGGCCGAGCAGCTTTTGACCAAGACAAGCCAGTAAGTGGTCCGGAAAGAAACACTCGACGGATCTATCGTTGACACGCACCACAGATCTACATCGATGCTGCAGACCCGGCCCGTACTATTTCGGCGACCCGAGCGTATAAATACATACGTCAGCTCGTTGCTGGATTCCGTGCTGCAGGCTTGAGGAAGGGAGATGTTGTTTGCGTACACTCCTTCAACAACGTAGGTTTGATACTGAGCGACGATTGAGCAGACAGCTAACTATCGTTGGATCAGCTCTACTACCCGGTCCTGGTCCAAGGTATCGTAGGTGCCGGTGGGGTTTTTGTAGGCACCAATCCGAGCTACACGCCGTACGAGCTCGGCCATGCGCTCAAGACGAGTCAAGCCAAGTTCGTGATTGCGGAACCTGACATCCTGTCGGCACCGAAGGAGGCAGCGCTAAAGCTAGGCATTCCCAAGGAGAGGATCCTGCTCCTCGCGAAGCCAGATGATTGCAAAGGCCATGGGCATGCATCGTGGAGAACTCTGCTGGAACATGGCGCGCAGGAGTGGGAGCGGTTCGACGACGAGGCAACAGCTAAGAACACGCCTGCGTTCTTGATGTTTAGCTCTGGTACCACAGGTCAGTAACACTCTGCCATATTCGGACTGGTCACTTCCCCGAATCTCCCTCGCCGATGTACTCACCCATCTTCCAGGCCTCCCCAAAGCAGCAATCCAATCCCACTACAACCTCATCGCACAACATACCCTCGTCCACGAGAACCCACGCAACCCCGAACCATACCACATGCGCCGAGTCGTCTGTCTGCCGATGTTCCATACAGCCATCGGTCCCTACACACATGTCAGCACCCTCCGCTCCGGCCGAGAAAGTTACATCATGAAGCGTTTCGCTCTCCGTGAATTTCTCGAACACACCAAGCGGTTCCAGATGACCTCCATGATCATCGTTCCACCCATGGTCGTCGCCATCGTCAACGCCGCCTCCTCCAGTCCAGCCCAGGAGAAATGGGTCCGTGCCTGCCTAAGCAGCGTAGCCAACGTCGTCGCTGGCGCCGCACCACTGGACCAAGAAATGCAGGCGAAACTTCAAGCTCTGCTACCAGCGACTAGCGTGTTCACGCAACTCTGGGCGATGACAGAAACGACATGCGTAGCTTCGTACTTCTACCACCCTAAGGCTGATACCACCGGTTCTGTTGGCCGCTTCATCCCGAACCTGGACGTCAAACTCGTAGACCCAGATTCCGGAACCCATGATCACGAAGTCGGACCCTACGATACAAGAGGCGAACTCTGTATCCGCGGTCCAACAGTCATAAGCGGCTACCTCAATAACCCTGAAGCTAACGCCCGCGACTGGGATGGCGACGGCTTCTTCCATACAGGCGATATCGTGTACTGCGACTCCAAGACCAAGTTATGGTACGTCGTGGACAGGAAGAAAGAGCTGATCAAAGTACGCGGGTTCCAAGTCGCTCCCAACGAAATCGAAGGCGTGCTGCTTGCACACCCGGACATCAAGGATGCGGCTGTCATCGGTATTGTGCAGGGGGAGGCGGGCGAGTTGCCGAGAGCGTATGTAGTGGTTGAGGAGGGGAGGGAGGTGACGGAGGTGGAGGTGAGGAGGTGGGTTGGGGAGAGGCTGGCGAGGTATAAGCAGGTGGAGGGTGGGGTGAGGTTTGTGGAGGGGATTCCGAAGACGTGAGTTCTCCTGTTTTCTTGCTGCTTGTGCTGAGATGGGGTTTAAGATGGCTAATGAGGTTGTGGGAGGATAGTGTTAGTGGAAAGATTCTCAAGAGGGTGCTGAGGGAGGAGGCGAAGAGGGAAGTTGGTGCGAAACTGTAGGCAGTAGGCAGGACATCCTTGGTGCGTACGATATCTCTCTGCAACAGTCCATGCGACGCAACTTACTAGGGCGACGAGACTGGCTTCATACTCGTACAGACCTAGAACAGTGAACACTGAATACCAAAGGTATGGTTACACGTCAATGTACTTCGTACAGATGGCTATAATTCATGCACATTGAGCCGGCTCATTAATGCTCCGAACGCCCGTCTAGCTGCAGCTCTAGCCATTGAGCGGGCACTTGACAATAGACTCAAAGTTCAGCTCTTCCACCCGCTTGAAACATTGTTGTGGAGAGTTCTTTCTCTAATGGACCCCGTCTCCGCGGCTGCCAGCATCGCAGGACTTATTGCTCTAACCGGCAGCGTCATTCAAGTCTCACACCAGTTTGTCAGTGGCGTTCGACACGCAAAGGACGACGCCCAAAGCCTGATAGACGAACTCAATACCCTAGCAGGTCTCCTCCACAAGCTTGAGACCATTTTCGTTGCTCGCCCGAAAGATGCGCCAACACTCGACGATTCGTCAGTCCTGCAATGCAGCTCTCGCGTCCTTGGAGCCAGATTCGAAGCCGTACGGCAGAAACTGGAATCCACCTCGCAAAGCAGAATACGGAGTCTGATCTGGCCCATCGAGAAGAAGGACCATCTCGAGACCATTGCTCAAACCCGGGCGTTCGGTCAGCTGATACACTTCGCTCTGTCAGTCGATACCTGGAGTCTGCTTTCGAGTACTTCTGGTGAAACGGCCACGATCCTTGCGAAGCAGATCGATGGCTTGCAAGCGCTCGACACTATAGGACAGCGGATCGATACGCTGGAGCAAGCTGTGAAAGGACAAACTCTCGTATTGCAGGAGAGACATTTGGACGAGGATCGTCAGAAGGTTCTGGACTGGCTTGCCAACGACGTACAGGGCAAGCTACACGAACGCATCACGAGCAATCGTGTTACTGGGACCGGCCAATGGCTCCTGGGACATCCCGATTTCCAGCAATGGACAGATCTCAAGTCCAGTGCCAATGTGTTATGGTGTCCGGGAGTTATGGGATCCGGCAAGACAAATCTTTGCTCAAGGGTGATAGACCACCTCCGTGAAGAGACCTTCCAGAGCAAGAACGATGTCGCCTTCTTCTATTTCAGCCATGCTGACGCACCCACACAAACAATCGGCTCTGTTGTTGGCAGCCTGATACGGCAGTTGCTACAGAACCCAGATCGGCCTATATCGCCAACCTTCTCCCAACTCAGCAAGAAGCACGAGAGTATAGAAGGCTTATCTACAGACGAACTGTACACGATACTGGTTCAATGTATCGATGAGCACGACGGAGTGTACCTTTTGTTTGATGCAGTCGACGAGACTGATACAATTAAGACTCTGCAGCCGTTACTTAATCTTGTCACCAAACTCAAAGAGGTCTCAAAGCTTCGAATCTGTGCTACCGGCCGAGATCACAATCACGAGATTCGGGTCACGTTTGACACGGGTCTCACGATACCCATCAAGGCAGACGATAGCGATCTTCGCATCTTCATTCAGTCGAAGATGGACTCCGCCAACTCGTCAGAGCTTTTGCAAGACGACGAACTCCGAGCAGAAATCTCTCAGCAGCTCATGTCGTCGGCGCACGGTCTATTTCTTCTCCCGGCACTCCAGCTCAACCGTGTCCTCCAAGAACCCACTCGCGGATATATGGAGGACGCATTGCAACAACTACCTGGCAGCTTGGTCGGCGTACTCGATCAGAACATTGACAGGATCTTGAACCAGAGCGCTAGTCGGAGAACGACGGGAATGAACGCACTGATGTGGCTCTGCAACGTGCAGAGACCATTACATCGCGACGAGCTCTCCGACGTCCTCTCCCTTGACCTTTTGCACAAGCGCGACCTCCACAAGAAGTACAGACCGTCTGCGAAAGTGATTGTGGAATGCTGCCAGGGGCTGATATACCTGGATGAGGCCTCCCAAACTATTCACCTCGTTCATCTCGCCGTTCGAGAGCACATCATCACCTACGAACTTCGACTCTATGGTGAACCGACATCGAAGATCATCGCCAGAGCTTGCTTCCTTTATCTCCTAGATCCAGCATTTGACCATGGTCCTAGAGAGTCGGCGAATCACCCTCCCAATGAATCTAGCGTCGAGAATGAGATTTTGGGTTTCTTGAACGATCATCCGGTCTTCCACTACCTATCCTCAAACTGTGGCTGGCATGCTCGAGATTACCTGGCCGACCCTGAGGTGCGAAGCCTGCTTATGCAATTCCTGCTGTCGCCAGCAAGGACTGCACGCTCGGTGCAGGTCGGTCGATACGTGTCAAATTACCGCTATAGATACTGGAGTCTAGAACATGTCTGGAGCGTGAGTGGTCTTCATCTCGCATGTGAGTTCGGGCTTACAGAGGTCGCTTGCGAGCTGATTGACACCGGGAAGGCCGATGTCGACTCTGAAACCTCCATCGGCGGAACGGCGCTCATCACAGCTGCGTCGAGCAACCAGCTCGACACCTTACGAGCTCTCCTCCAGCGAGGTGCCGATGCGTATAAGGCAAATTGGTACGGTAACGCTCTACACTGTGCTGCGGAGAGGAACTGCTTGGACACTTTGAGAGAGCTACTAGCGCTCCACGTGAACCCAAACACATTGAGTCCTACTCGACGCACAGCTCTCTCTTGCACGACTGACAGAGAATGCGTAGAAGCGGCTGAGATACTACTCCAGAACGGAGCTTCGATGTACTACGGTGTGATAGCCAGCACTTCTAAACGGTCGTTCTTTGGTGAGATTGCGGCACTTGGCTCTGTCAATATGCTCAACATGATAGTGCAGGGAGGATATGTAAGTGGTGAAGACACGGCAATTGCAACACGAACAATCGAGGCAATGATAGGAAAGGGTTTAAGCCTAGAGGAAGCCCGACAGCTAACTCAAAGGCTTGAATACTGTCAGGCGGGTGCTCAGGTAGATAGGGACGAGTAATGCCCTGTGAGCAGCACATGATCAGTCACAGCTTCAGAGCGGCGGCTGAAACATCCAGTCCTGCCTCCTGCAAAGCACTTCGAACTCCACGCCACCAAAGCATCCAACAGCACCTAGCAAATCGTGGTCACCCTCCAGACCAAAGACATTGCCACCATCTTGCTCCTTGTCTCGTTCCTCGTGGAGGTTCCACCCGCTCTCACGCTTGCCGTTCCTGGTGAAGAAGACGTCGACATTGTTCTTGCCGCCAACATAACTTGGTGGTGAGAACGCCATGCCGATGCCCACGGTATCGTGTTTACGGAAGGCACCGACGAAGTCTTGCCCGCCGAAGCTGTCCTCGACGAATCGTCTGCCGTCATCACCGTGGACGCCGAGAGATGCGCGATGCCAGCCAGGTTGTCTCCACGATGGGTAGGGTGGGGCGCAGAACCCGATGGCGATAGATGCGTCGGCTTCCTCATTGCGAGAGGAGCCATGGCCACCCATTGATAGCACATGGATCTCGAAGTAGACTGTCCTTGGCCGGCCGGTCGTTGCTGGGTACATCGGGACGTCGCTCAAGAGGATGGTGTCAGTGCATTTGGGGCTGCTGCGGACACGTGTGCGCCCAACACCAGATTGTGTAATCTGAATGTTTTTGGTGTTGGGAGGCATTGTGAGGTGAACATCTCCACTGGCGATCCGTGATAGAGTCTGTTGGTTTTGCCGGCGTGGTTGCCACAAAGGATTCCGCTGACACCAGTCACGAGCACGGGCAGCGTCATCCCATGATGCGTTCGAGGCGGGACTTCGTTCTTCGTGGATAGATGGTGGTGGCGGTAGGAGAGCATTGTCAGGAATGGCCATCCAAGGATCATAGGGCGGTGGTTCGGGCTCGCTCACAGCTTGGTGCTGCGGTGGCGGTCCAGGAGGTGGTGCGTAGTCGTCATTGGGTAGAGGTCTCTTCTCGTCCGAGTGATGGCCAGGCGGAGGTCCCGGAGGTGCTTCATACTCGGGGGGTGCGTCGTAGTTAGACTGAGGCTGACCCTGTGAAGCATTCATGTGAGTGCTGTGAAACGGATTGTTTGAACCAATCTCACTGCCTCTGCCTTGTCCTCCCCACGACACGTGCGGACCTGTTTGGCCTTGCGCTGCGGCGGGATTGCGAGCAGCATAGCCTGGAGGCGGACCCGGTGGAGGAGCATATTTCTCGCCGCTCATCTTAGGATCGGGAGTAGTGTCGACTACTGGTTGTGCTGTGCTGGTCGAATTCAAGCTGTGGTGGCTCTTCTTGCGCCGACGTAGGGTCTTCAGGAACGTCCCAGGTTGTACGGTGTGTCGTCTTCGTAGAACTCTCTTTGGTTTGGACTTCTGCTTCAAGCTGAAAGTGCTGTGGATACGCCGAGGATTGATTCCTTGTGGGGAGTGTTCACGAGCAAATGTGAAGTTGGGCCAATGCTAGTAGACCTGGGGTTCCTGGGCTCGTGAAGGGACGCAGAAGCAGGGCATTGGTTAGTGATGGGTGTTGGTGGGAGTCAAGGTCAGTGATTGGTGATTGGTATTCATGGGTGTCAATAGGACGTTTGATGGATGGATGCAAGGTCCAAGGACTTGAAGTCAAGAGCATGCACTGCCACTGCCCCACCAACACGTGGTGCTGATCGTCAGATCTGGCATGAGCATTGGCACGATCTTGAAGCTGGTTTCTCCTGACAGAATCACAGACGTGTCTCTAGAAGTGTCTTCACGTGTTTGTTTTGGGCACAAAATGCAGAAAAGTCGTGATTGAGATGGGTATCGCTGCGAGAAACAGAGTGAGCTGAGTTCATCATAATTCTCCATCACGCTCTCGAATCAGTGCCACAGCTCCGCAGGCTTCAACTCATCCAAAGGCTTCATGCCGAAAAACCGTCCCGCTCAGCCAGCACTCATCTCAACCATAGGTCGCGCACGCTCCAGCATTCTGTCCTGGTAGGCTGTGACCTGTTCCTTCCGACTGCCACTTGCTGTATCTTTCAGTTTCGAGAGCAGGTCGGCAGAGTCTTGGAATCCTGCGTTGGCTCCAACACCGCCCACTGGAGGCATGGGATGTCCAGAATCTCCGATCAGTGTCACACGACCTCTGGTGTTCGCTACTTGAGCAGCCCAATCTGTACCGAAGTCTGGTGTCGAAGTGAGGAATGCTAAAGTCGATGCAGCATCCACCACCTGGTCCTCCATCAACACGCGAACACTCGGATGCCAGCTTGCAGTAAGCTCGAGCGACTTCTGCACCGACTGTCCGTGGACAGCGAAAGGAGCTTGGCGTCGCCTTCGAGAAGCAGATCGTTACGTAACACCAGCACCCAGTAAATGTAGTCTGCCGGGATTTGCAAATCCATGCCGTGCTCAAACTCGGTGCTCTCCTTTCGATTGAACTTCATGCCATCGGTGAAGAACTTCATGCGACTTTCGTCTTCCTTGTAGGCAATGGTCAGACCTCCTCCGATCTGCTTCGGTATCTGCTTGGTGAGATCCTCCGACCACAAGGTCTTGCCAACGACAGCTCGACCCTCCGTGTCCAAGATCTTGAAGTCGGGCAACAGCTGGCGTCTCACAACACTCCGCACGCCGTCAGCACCAAGCAGCAGATCACCGTTCGCCTTGCTGCCATCTGAGAAATGCGCAATCACTTCGTCACCGCCACGTAGCTCGTAACGCTCAAACCGCTTCCCAAACTCAACATAGTTCTCAAGTCCATGCAGCAGCAAGTTCCGCAGCACAGCACGATCGGCGTTATACGCCTTACCACCATGCTGCGGCCGACGTCCGGGCCTATGTGGAACTCCAATTCGCCTCCAGTAGCGGCATTGACTGCGTGACCTCCGTGGATGACTTCCGCGCAGGTGGCCTCGAACGCTTCGAAGAGACGGGCCGGCAGTAGTTGCTTCAGCGCCTCTGCGCCGTCCTCACCGATCCGGATCCGGTAGCCTTGAGCTCTGAATGATGCATTGGTATCCCGCTCGTAGATGCGAAATAGGATCTTGGCTTGTTTGAGGCCCCCTGTCCAAGACTTAGACCTGCGAGGCCACCGCCAATTGTGATGATCATGATGGGGTGGGTCCGAATCCTTCATCGAAGTCTACCCGATGCGGTGTGTTGCCCCCAAGCGAAGGAGGCTCCATATGTCGGGGTTATGTCGTTGGGTAGTTGTCGTGGTGGAACGTTGCATGATAAAAGTCGATCCGTAGTCTTTCTGACAGATTCTTTATACCAGAGCAAGCAAGGATTGTTGAGTCATTTCGTGGTGCGTGCAACGAATGCGAGCAGTATTCATTGTCGGGACGGAGGCGTGATGTGAGCGTTCTTACTGGCGGCAAGCTCGGGCGTAGGGCGTCGCTCGGGCCACCTCAGGTATGAAGGCACCTCCCGTCTCCTGAGCACTACAAACACGGTTGTAAGGCCACCAGCGAAGCTCTGCTTGTGCAGTGCTTGAGTCGAAAACTCGACAGAGTCCTCCCAGGGGTCCTCCCGCGCAGATACGAGTCCAGGCAAGTTTCAAGAAAGCCTCGCAGCCAGCAAACAGCACCAACTTCAGCCACCACTTCCAGTACTCGTCTGCATAGGCAATCCAGGTGGCACCGGCGTACCCATAGCAGTAGCGCCGGCCATAGTTCCACCACTGCTTCCACCATGCAACGGGCTAGTGTTCTTGCCATCATCTCCGCCTCTCTTCTTCTCCTTCTTCGCCCAACGCAACCCGCAAGCATTACACAGCGTCTTGGGTCCCTTGGGTCCCTTGCGCCACTCGGGCGAGTCAAGCGTACCGCAGTCCGCACACACGTACTCATCTGCAAGTTTCTGCTTCTTCTTGTCCTTCTTGGGGCCGTCTCGATCGCGGTCGAGCAGGATAGCAATGCCAGCGTCGCCTCGGATGAGTGCGGGTGACGTGTCGCCAGTACTAATACCATGACTGCGCTCGCCGTCGCGGTAGCGTAGGCCGGTAAGAAGTTCGATAGATTCGAGATGGTTGCTGTCAGCTTCGTATCGGGACATCTTATCGGCTATGCTGTCCGGCCTTTGCGCCGACAGGACGCTGTCGAGGTTCTGGCGTGTGAGAGCTGCATTAGATATCGATGGTTTTGCTGGCGGTGGCATGCCTTGGTAATCGACAGGAGACCCTAAGGTTGATTCTCCGGGCGTGCCTGACTCCACTCCTCTGGATACTGTGTCTTGACTCTGGGTCCGTAGAACAGTCGGAGCACGCGGAGATGTGGCATGCTCCATGTACAATCTGTCTTGCTCTGCGTTTTCGTCTGCCTCTTCCCGCTTCAGGTCCTCTATCCTCTTCATGAGACGTTCGTTTTCGATCTTGTGCTCGAGAAATGAGTCTAAAAGCGCTGCGTTCTTAGTTGGATACGGCCGGGCCATCATGAAGAAACCTTTGCACACTCCAGGAGTTGACGTTTGACTCTGGTCCGGGTTCACATGCTGCTCTTGGGAGATGTGAGGATGACCGTCGCTTTCAAAGATCATGTACGTTCCGTCGTCCTTCTTGAACCTGTAGAAGAAGCGTAAACTATTCCCACTTGCGATGCTCTCGTTGAACTCGCGCATGAAGATACCGCTGTCATCCGGATGTACATACTCGGCTATGAACTTCCCGGTAATGGCATTCGGATCATGGCCGGTGAGAGTTTTACACGAAGGTGAGACCCACAATATGCGCCCATCTGGAGTCAGGATGTGTAGAAAGTCCTTGAGTTCTTCTATAATCCGTTGCGACCAGTTCCGTCGTTTCGTAAATTCAGTTAAGGTGCTGCTGGTCGCTTGAGTCTGCAGTCCAAAGCTCGTCGGCAGCGGTCCAGCGCCTGCACCGGTCATGTTCACTTCCTCTTGCTGCCCTGGCTGCGAATGATATACACCATTGACCTGTTGCGGCAGCATGTTCTGCTCTTGTCCCTGCAGCTCATCTCCATCCATCTGATGGGGAGGCAGTGGGTTGGTACATGCTTGCGCCTGCTGGCCCAAGTCCACGTCGAGGTCCATAGGCAGACTCATATCGATGTCCAAGCCATTGAGCAGGTCCACATCGATGTTCCCATCTGCATCCAGCACTCCACTCAGGTCCGTCGAACTGGTTGCACCAGCCAGGGAGTTTGATACACCTCCATTACTGCCCGACACGCCGGGTGCATGCGACCAGGTTGACATTCAAATGTCCCCTGCACGCGCACACCACCGCGAGATCGGTCGCGCTCGAGCCAGGCACGAGCGCCGCGGTCACAAGTAGAAGTGACGATCGTGGGTCGTGGTTGAGTGCGGGAGGCTCCGGAGATCGAGAGCCAGGGGGTGCGATCGTGGGAGTTGAAGGGATATGGCCAGTAAAGGTCGAGCCGGGAGTTGACAGTACCGCGCCTACGCATCTGGTCTGTAGTCCGTCCGCGAACATCGTCTCCACGATATGTGACAAGAACGGGCCGGAGCTCCGTGTTCAACTTTTGCCAGTCGTGCCTGCCAATTCGATTTTAGGCTGCCATGATCACGTGACACCGCGAGAGTCGACGCGAATCTAGAGCGTTTGCAGACGACCAGATTCACTCGCTACATGTATCTCCAAACTTGGACATTCAAAAAGCTTCCTTCTCCCCAAAACCTCACCATCACATCCTTCACCGGACCTCGCATGAGAACGACACCCCAACTTGCAACAACCTCCTGGCCTTGTCCGACAATCATCGCCCCCGGAACACACTCTTTTATGGTGTAGAACCAGGACATCTCGCCCACCATGTCGCGGATCGACAAGCTCTCCATCCTGGGCGTGCGCTCTTTCGACAACGTCCGCTCGGAGACCATCGCGCTCTCAACACCACTCACACTAATCGTGGGTCTCAACGGATCTGGCAAGACTACCATCATCGAATGTCTCAAATATGCCACCACCGGAGAGATGCCGCCCAACACCAAGGGTGGCGCCTTCATCCACGACCCAAAGCTATGTGGTGAGAAGGAAGTCATGGCTCAAGTCAAGGTTTCCTTCAACTCCACAGAAGGCCAACAAATGGTGTGCACGCGAAGCCTACAGCTCACTGTAAAGAAGGCTACCCGGACCATGAAGACGCTTGAGGCCTCTCTCCACTACAACCGTAACGGAGAGCGATGTGTGTTGAGCTCACGTGTTGCCGAGATGGACCACATGGTGCCACGTTTGTTGGGAGTGTCGCGAGCCGTTCTAGACAGTGTAATCTTCTGCCATCAGGAAGAATCTCTCTGGCCACTCTCGGAACCAGGCAAGCTGAAGCAGCGCTTTGACGAAATTTTCGAGGCGCTCAAGTACACCAAAGCTATCGACACAATCAAAGTTCTTGCAAAGCAGCGACGTGAAGCTTTAGCTGTGCTCAAGGTCGAGGAGCAGCACTGCCGCGCCGTGAAGAACAAAGCCGAGGAGAAGAAGACTCAAATGGAGAAGCTCGACAACGACATTAGGCTCCTCCGCGCTCAAGGTGAAGAAAAGAGCGCTCTCATCAAGGAAGCTGCACGTAACGCAGAGGCCGCGTGGAAGCAAGGTGAAGAGGCTAACCTCATCGTTGGAGATCTCAGAGGCAAGCGAATCGAGCGCGACACAAAGCAGGAGAGCGTGCAGAGCCTCAGGAAGAATCTTACCGAGATGAGTGACTCCGACGAAGATCTGCAACGCATGCTGGACGAGTACGAGGAGAGGGTGCAGAGTTACGAAGACGAGCTCGAAGGGGAGAAGGATAAATATCGTGGTCTCAACACTAAAGTCCAGGACACTCGCAGTCAAATGAGCGCCAAGGAGCGTGAGTGTGGTTCGTACGAGGCTCAGAGGGATACCCACGAGCGTCAGATCCAGAGTCGCGAAAACCTCATCAAGGAGGCAGCTCGGGCTCACAGCATCCGCGGCTTCGATCTCGACATCGACGACAGGCAAGTGCAAGAGTTCATGGAGCGAATCAGCAAGATGGCCAGGGACCAGAACGCCGCGTTCGAGCGAGCCCGGCGCGATAATTCGGAAGAACTGCAGCGAGCTCAGAAGTCACTCAACCAGATCAGCGAGCAGAAGTCGGTGCTGAATCAGAGGAAAGACAACTCACGACAGACCATCTCAACATACGACAGGAAGATGGAAGGACTCCGTAGTAGTGCCAATAACATCAACGCCGATGAGGGTGCGATCGCCACCATGCAGTCGAGCGAGGCGGAGATCGAAGCGAAGATCAAGAGCGCCAGGGCGGACATAGGAAGTGCGAACTGGAACAGCAGTATCGAGAGTCTCGAAGAGCAGCTTCGTAAGCTCGACGATCGCAAGGAGAAGCTGGATACTGAGCTCGTGGAAGCAACCCGCCAGGCCGGCGACTCCGCGCAACTTGATTTCGTACGCAAGGAGCTCAAAGCCAGAGAGGAGAGCCTTACCACGATGAAGGGGGCGCACGGCGTCAAGATCGGAAAGGTGGTTGGAGATGGGTGGACGCCAGGTACCATCGAGGCGGAGTTTGAGCAGCTTGTCAAGCAGAAAGTGCAGAATGTTGCTGAAGCTGAGCGCCAGAGAGAGGGCACGAATCGCGAGATGAGCCAGCTGAATTTCAAGCTCAACAACTGCTCGACCGATCTCAAGGCAAAGCAGAAGCAGTTTAAAGCCACCGAAGCCGCTATCAGAAACGCTGTCGACTGCGATCCAGCCGACTATCCTGACGAGGTCAAGAAGATGGAGGCAGGACGAGACATTGTGAAGGGGGATGCCGACTCATTCTCCAAAATGCTCGAGTACTTCAACACCTGCATCAGTGCGGCTAAGGAGCACAATGCCTGCAAGACGTGCATGCGTGGCTTCAAGAACTCGAAGGAACAGGAAAGCATGCTCAAGGCTATCGAGAAGGAGAAGAAGAAATTCGATGGCGGCGAGGTCAAGCAAGAATTGGCTGAGGTCGAGAAGGACCTACAGGCTGCTCGGGCGGTCAGCTCCGACTTCGATACCTGGGAGCGGCTGATGCAGAAAGAGATTCCGAAGCTCCAGGAAGAGGAGAAAGAACTCAGTGGGAAGCGCGAGCGACTGCTGGCTCAGCTCGAAGAGCAGGATGGCGTGGTCAGTGAGCGTGAGGCTGCCAAGCGGGACGTTGAAGCGATGAGCAAGACTGTGCAGACGATCGCCAAGTACAGCAACGAGATCTCGACCTACGAAAGCCAGACCCAAGAGCTTGTTGCCAAGCAGAAATCCGCTGGCCTCTCCCGTGGCCTCGAGATCATCCAGGAGGACAGCAAGAAGGTTACCGAGGAGTCGAGGGCTGTCAAGACTCGCCTCTCGAAGACCACTGGCGATCGCGACCGTTCTGAGAAGCATATCAACGCGATGGAGCTGGAGTGGAGAGATCTCAAGAGCAAGCTGAGCACTGCACGGTACCAGCTCAAGGAGAAGGAGTCGTTCGACAAGCAGATTGAGGAGTACAGGGTTCTTGGCGTTGAGCAACGTGATGCCATCAAGACCATCGACCAAGAGCTGCAAGGGCTCGGGCCAAAGCTTGCGCAGTCGCAAGCAACGTACGATGATATTGCTCGTCGTGGTGCCGACAAGGACCGTGAGCTGCAGGCGGAGTATAACAAGCTGAACAACAGCGTCAATCAACTCAAGACCGCCGATCGGGAGATCCAGTCTTACATCGACCGAGGCGGAGATCAGCAGCTGGACCGCGCCAAGCGTGATGTGGACACATTCAAAGCAGAGCTGTCTCGCCTGGAGCAGGAGCAGGGCCACATTGTTCGTGACATCAAGGGTCTGGAAGATCAGCTGCGCAACCGTTCCGAGAGGAAGCGTGGCATAGTCGACAACCAGCGCTTCCGTCGTGATCTTCGCGCACTCAAGTCCGTTAGCGCCGAGATTGAGGAGCTTGAGAAGCACAACGCGGAAGCGGACTTGGCGACGTACAGCCGCGAAGGCAGCGAGTGGCAGATGAAGCGCAATAAGCTTTCGGCCGAGCATGCAACTCTCGTTGGCTCCCTCAAGTCGAAGGACGAACAGCTTAAGGAGTTGATTGATGAGTTCGAGACTGACTACGAGGGCGCTGCGAGGAAGTACAAGGAGGCGCACATCAAGTCCGAGACCACGAAAGCGTGCGTTGAGGATCTGAGTAGGTACAGCGGGGCGCTCGACAAGGCCATCATGAAGTACCACTCTCTCAAGATGGAGGAGATCAATCGCATCGTCGAGGAGTTATGGCGCAAGACTTACCAGGGCACCGACGTCGACACAATCATGATCAAGAGCGAGAACGAGAATGCGAAGAGCAACAAGAGTTACAACTACCGCGTCGTCATGGTCAAGCAGGATACCGAGATGGACATGCGTGGTCGTTGCTCAGCTGGTCAGAAGGTTCTCGCATGCATCATCATCCGTCTTGCGCTTGCGGAGTGCTTCGGCACCAACTGCGGACTTATTGCGCTTGATGAGCCGACGACGAATTTGGACCGGGAGAACATTGAGGCGTTGGCTAGGAGTTTGGCGGAGATCATCAAGACGAGGAGGGTTCAGAAGAACTTCCAGCTGATTGTCATTACGCACGACGAGGAGTTCTTGAAGGCGATGGAGTGTAGCGACTTTGCGGACAATTACTGGAGGGTGAGCAGGAACGAGAAGCAGAAGAGTATCATCGAGAAGCAGAGCATTGCTGAGGTGATGTGAGTGCTGGAGGGGCGAGAGCATGTGTGGATTTTTTGCATGGCGTGGTGTGTGAGCATTTTAGCGATATGGTGATGATGGCTATCATTGCGTGTTGAGCGTTCTCGCTTATATGTACGAGGATGAGACACTAAAGCCTATCTTCTTATCAGGGCGGATCTTGCTGTAGAGAACAAGCTTCGTGGCGTCCGATCTGGCGGCCCCTAAAATAACCAAGATTTTGGCTGACTTTCCTGCTAAAACGCGCATCATACTTTGCGCTGCGAGTGCAGTGGCTGGACTGCACAAGAGTTTGGGCGTCCCGTCCTGTTCATCCGCGTGAGAACTTTTCCCTTTTCAACTTTCCAGTGTACGGTATTCAACGGTAAGGATAAGAATCGTGATGTCTTTTCACCACCTCGTTCTCTGCATACGACCATGATTCGCACAACCTCTCTACCCTGAGCGAAAAACATGCGCGCCTATCGCGCTGCGGCGCTGGCCTTCATCCTTCTCATCACTATTTGTTATGCTCAAGATGTCACGAAGAGGGACAAGCGGCCGAACATCGTCTTCATCCTTGTGGACGATCAGGACTTTCTGCTTGACTCGTACAAGCATATGACAACTTTGCACTCGGAGCTGATCAATAAGGGTGCGATATTCACAAAGCATTATGGCCATGTGTAAGAGTACGACAGTCTCGGCTTATGTTGGTCACTGACTGATAGTTAACAGTTCGCAATGCTGTCCTGCTCGTGCTACGCTTTGGACTGGTCGCCACGCTCATAACACGAACATAACGTCCGTTATACAGGGACTTCCGGGCGGTGCGTGGCAGCAGATGCAGGAGAACGGGCTTCATGATAAACTTCTCCAAGTATGGTAAGATTGACATGAGGTGCGATCACTGTCCACATGGTACTCATCAGTGTCCTTGCAGGCTAAAACAGGCTGGATATGAGACTTATTATTCTGGAAAGTTACGAGCAGTGACTATACTATCATAAATCGTAGTTAACCGACCCTAGATCTTCAATGGCTTCGGCATTAAGAGCTACTGCGACCCAGTATGCGTTGAAGGTTGGTCCAAGGCAGATATCCTTGTCGATCCTCGAACGTACCTCTACTATAACTCATCGTATGCGCACTACGACGGGAGCGAATGGAGCATCAACAGTCGAGTCCCTGGCTACAGCACCGACCAGATCGCAGACAATGTGGCAAGCTTCATCGACGAAGCTGCAGCATCTGGTAGCCCTTTCTTTGCGGTTGCGGCACCAGTCGCTCCTCATATTGCTGCCGGTGCCTCGTATCCGGGAAACCGGACGAAGCTACCGTACCCTGTGCCCAAGAAGGAGTACGAGCACCTATACCAAGATCTCGAGCTTCCAAAGTCTCCCAACTTCAATCCTGTCAACCGCAGTGGCGTGAACGCTGTTTGGGAGCTGGAGCGCCTTGGAGACGGCAATCTTTTGTATCTCGAGGAGTTCTACAGACGCCGCCAACAGGCCCTCAAATCGGTTGATGACCTGGTCGGGACGATCATACAGAAGCTGGACGATGCTGGTGTCCTGGACAATACATATGTGATCTACACGAGCGATAATGGCTACCACATTGGCAACCATCGACTGCAGGGAGGTAAACTTCAGTGCTTTGAGGAAGACATCAATTTACCATTCTTCATTCGTGGGCCAGATGTAGGGGTGAATCAGACTTGGGATCTTGTGACTGGACACATCGATATGGCGCCTACCATACTCCAGCTTGCTGGCGTTGAGCCAGATCCTGCATGGCAACTGGATGGCACTGCTATCTCATTCCCGCTTGAGACACAATTGGATTTCTTGCGCAATATTGAGCTTCGCGGAGACTCCTCGCATCTAGAGTTTTGGGGCCCGGTACGTTCATACCATATTCTGCTGCTAGTGGATCAACGACACTGACTCTTCTGGTTCACAAGTTTAAGCAAGAAGGAATGTTCAATAAGATTAATGTGGATTCCAGTATAAATCTCAACATCTATAAGGCTCTCCGCCTACAAGGCGATGGCTACAACCTCATGTACTCCGTGTGGTGCACCAACGAAGCTCACGAGCTTTACGACATGAGCTGGGATCAATACCAGATGACGAACCTCCATCCTTCGGCACCAGCAGAGAACGGCTTAATGAATGCATTCGACAGAGGCATGAACACCTTCCTTGGCCACCCGACGGAGCTTGTCCTGCACCGTCTTGATGCCCTGATCCTGATTCAAAAGACATGCACCACTTCTGAATGTCGTGAGCCGTGGCAGCAGCTACACCCTGACATCAAGACGCTCAAGGATGCACTGCAGTCGAAGTACGATGACCTCTTTGCGAGGTCTTATCGAGAGGCGAAGGTTGGATGGAAGCAGTGCTACAACGGTCTGCGGAAGGGCAATTCGTCGACACTCTATGACCTCGACAACGAGCAGCCGATCTGGCTAAACGAAACGGTGAGAGCTCTGGTTCGCAGGAGTGCAGCCGCCACTGAAAGCTCGCGGAACGCCGTTGTGGCTTTGTCGGTGCTTCTGTCACTGTATGTCATGAACAGTCTTTGACCTCGGTGGCCTTCGCTGGCCTTTCATCGGAGACAGTGGATGTTGAAATGTAACCACGGAGTACGATGCGTTCAAGATGCCGTCACGCTGGCTTGAACACATATTCGAAGTTCTACCTTATTCCGGTAAGTGTCTGCGAAGGATGAGAATGGAAGATCTCTGTCCATGGAAACGATACCTCTGAGCATTCTAGGCCGTTGCAAGAATTTGAAACAGACGAGTCATTCGTGTTTACGAACTACAATCTGCGATATTGAGATGATGAGGCGTATAGTTGGAAACTTCCAAGAGGTTGCAATACTTCGTAAAGCCTACCGTACTGCGACACATGAGGACAAGTCTAGTCGCCCATGACACGTTGGAGTTCTACATGTATTCAACATAACTTTTATGCTTTGACCATCCCTGGCATAGCGCCTCTCTTAAACGCGCGGTCCGTTTCGAATGGCTGCGGCAGACGCTCGGGTGGATCTGGTGGCGTTCGCTAGCTACTACATCCTCGCGCTTATATTTGAGGCTCCTATGCGCAACAACGATGCGCCCACAGCGTTCTCGCCTTTCCCGCCCATGCAAATTGTGGGAGGAACTTGCTCGATGCCTTGAAGAGGGACGGCAGTATGGAGAAGGGTACATTCGCTCGCTCGTGCGAGGTGGAAGGCCAGCAAACAACCTCAAATCGACCCCGTCGGGACACAAGCAGCCATGACATGACACCCGGCACACGTCGAGTCGGTCGTGTCGCAGATCCTGACGCTAGCAGTGACGTTCTGGACCACGAGAAGCGTGTTGCCATTTATAAGATACCGGGTTGTCGCGTCAACCGCCACTCACGACTCGGCCAGCTCCTGCTCTACTACCCACTTCTCCAGCGCACTCCCGCCTGCTTCGCACGCTCCAATGTGCAAGACACCAAGACCTGGCCAAGTCCCAAAGGAACGTGAGTCTAGCTTTCAACCGAAATACGCTGGCCAAGTACTTTCATAGCCTACTTCTATACAAGTCACCTCGCATGCATGTTTCCGCACTACAACTTCACTTCAACAGCACAGCGTTTGCATACAATCACCTTCGCAGGGCGAAAAGTCACAACGGCCTAAATTCACTTCCTGCACGAACAATAAAACTACATCAAGCAGGCTTGGTGTTTCATTTCGAGTTGGAGCCAGCGTATTGCCCGGTTGATTGCAGGACATCGCTCAGCATTCCGAGAGCAAACATTCCAACGTCATATTTGAGAACATCAGCAAGCATCTTCACGATCGCTTTACGCTGCTGCACCAGTTCTGTTGTATCTTGCAAGAGAATTGCGCCGGTTCGCATAGAAGAGTGGCCAATAATCGCAGGAGCGATGTTGTTCAAAGCAGCTGTGCTGGCCGCTTGCGCCGTGACCTCTGCCATCGCCTTACCGTAAGTTTCACCAAGACTTCGTTGCGCTACTATCTGACATCTCTTCAGGAACTCATGGCCGAAAGCTCCATCGGGCTATCACTGGGGCAATGAGAAGATCAGAGGAGTGAATCTAGGCGGCTGGCTGGTCCTGGAGCCATGGATCACTCCGTCCATCTTTCAGAAGTACCCAAAGTCGAAAGGCATCGTTGACGAGTACACATTGTGTGAAAAGCTCGGTGCCCGAACAGCACACGACCAAGTCCTACGACCACACTGGGACAGTTGGGTACAACTCAAAGACTTCCAGAAGATCAAGGCATCCGGATTCAACATGGTCCGGATACCCATCGGACACTGGGCGTATAACGACATAGGACCATATGCGAGAGGTGCTGCGCCGTACATCGACAAGGCGATCGCCTGGGCCAGACAGACAGGGCTCAAGGTCATGATCGACTTGCACGGTGCTCCTATGTCGCAGAACGGCTTCGACAACAGCGGCCGTAAGATGGCCAAGCCCCTCTGGACTACCGGCGACACTGTTAGGGATACGTTGAAAGTCCTGCAGAAGATCCAGTCGAAGTATGGCGCAGCTTCGTACGACGATGTTATTATGGGAATTGAGCTCCTCAACGAGCCACTGATCGCGTCGCTGAACTATAATACGGTTAAGCAATTCGCGCGAGACGGGTACAATCAGCAGCGTGCGTATTCGAAGTCTCGGGTCGTCGTCGTACAAGATGGATTCAGGGCTCCTAAGGAGTACAACGGCTTCCTCACACCTTCCGACCACAACAGCCAATGGGTCGCCATCGATCACCACGAGTACCAGGTTTTCACCAATGACCTGGTCGCCATGAAGCCCTGGCAGCACCGACAGGCCGTCTGCAATAGTGCATGGGCGTACTCCGGCGCGGACAAGTGGACTTTTGTGGGAGAGTGGTCGGGTGCTATGACTGACTGCGCCACTTGGCTCAATGGCTACGGCGTTGGCGCACGTTACGATGGCTCGTACCCTGGCTCCAAGTTCGTGGGTTCATGTAAGAACATCAACTTTATTGAGCGGTGGAGCCAGCAGTTCAAGGATGATATGAGAGGGTATATCGAGGCCCAGCTGGAGTCTTTTGAGGCGCACACGCAGGGGTGGGTGTTCTGGAACTTCAAGACTGAAGGGGCGCCCGAGTGGGATGCTTTCCGGCTTATTGACGCTGGTGTCTTTCCTCAGTGAGTCCACGGCGATGATGATGTTCGCGATGCAAGCAAATGTGCTAACACCGTCTACCAGACCTCTGACTTCCAGGAAGTTCGGCGCCATTTGCAACAATTAGGAGCTGTTGGTTCCAAATGGACTGGGCAACGTGAGTCTTCTCTATCCGTGATGCCATCCTGAGAGATATGCTGAAGTCTTTCCACGGTGGCAGTCGGATCAGCGCGACGACGATGATGGAGATACTATTGGATGACGCCGTTCACGTCTTGGTGTAAACATGGCTCTTGCCGTCCGGCCTTTCTTCTGCTTCGAGATACCCGAGCTCGTCTGGCTTGCACTATGCCGCATTTTGAGCGATTTGCAGATACTTATGCATGTTTCTAGCAGTAATAAGCTAGATAATGTCAAAAAAAGATATGAAACTCATGATCGAGACCTTTTCTGTACAATCGTAGAGCACTCAACGTGCCGTCATGAGCGAGACTCTTCACGGAGTGAGTTGTACATGTACATGTATACCAGAATTGCCGTGGTGTAGCGGGGTCTGTGCTTTTGCTCTTGACCCTCGGCCTTACGGAGGCGGGCTACATCGCGTGCTTAACAACCATCGTTGTTGTATGTTGAATTGCAAGCCATCGTCTTCGGTTTGTGATGCGTGAATGCATGAGCACTTTCGTTCGGTGTAGGCTATAGGATGTCTCGCACACCAGTCACCAGCCAATGGCTGCGACATCAGCTTCGTCATGCATCAAGCAGGCGTGTTGCGGTATGTCAGGCGCAGACCTCTGGCGTCAGAAGATACGCAACAGAAGAGAAGGAAGAGCGCGAGTCCTTCAAAGGTCAACTCTACCACAGTACACACGAGCGTGTCCAGCGGGAGAGAGCGGATGAAGAGCGGTTCGCAAGGCACAGAGATGCCGAGAAGGCATCAGGGAGCTCACTCGGGATGGCTATACCAATAGGTAGGGACACATACGAGAAGGTCGCCGGAAATGAGCGTCATATCCTAACATATTATAGCACTACTCGCGGGAGCATTGGGAGGATGGCTTATGGGAAAGCAGACTCCCAAAGAGGCCGATCCATCATCGACTGCCCCACTGGCAACCACGAAACCACCACAGCACGATACGGCGCCGGCGACATTACAGGCGGCGTGGGCTGACTTCAAAGATGTTGTTGGTGAGGAGAACCTTTCAACAAATGCTGGAGAGCTACAATCACACGCGGGTAGCGAGTGGAGCTCATATTCGCACAAGGAGTCTGATCAGGCCTTCTGCATTGTGAAACCCGCAAGCACTGAAGACGTTTCTGCTATTATGAAGATTTGCCACAAGCGGAGAGTACCTGTCACTGCGTACAGTGGAGGCACTTCGCTTGAAGGGCATTACGCGGCCACTCGAGGTGGAGTCTGCGTTGATTTCAGCCGCATGGACAAGATCATCAAATTGCACAAAGAAGATCTCGACGTCGTAGTCCAACCTGCTGTGGGTTGGGAGGTCCTGAACGAAGAGCTCGCTGAGCATGGCCTTTTCTTCCCGCCCGACCCTGGCCCAGGAGCTATGATCGGAGGCATGATCAGCACAGGCTGCAGTGGTACCAATGCATATCGATATGGGACTATGAAAGACTGGGTCCTCAGCATCACAGTTGTAATGGCTGATGGCACTATTGTCAAGACTCGGCAACGGCCCAGGAAGAGCAGTGCTGGGTACGACCTGACCCGTACGTTCATCGGTTCGGAGGGCACTCTTGGCTTGGTTTGCGAAGCGGTTTTGAAGGTCACACCGAAACCGCAGAACACGCGGGTGGCGATCTGCACGTTTCCATCGATTCGAAGCGCAGCCGACTGTGTCTTCCGAGTGGTTGGTGACGGAGTGCCAGTCGCTGCGGTGGAAATCCTGGATGATGTCCAGATGAAGTGCATCAACGACGTCGGCCGGACTTCGCGCTCGTGGAAGGAAGCGCCAACGCTCTTTTTCAAGTTCAACGGTACTCCAAATGCGGTCAAAGAACACATCAGCATTGTCAAGGATCATGCGAAGAAAGCTGGGAGCCAGACATTCGAGTTCGCACGTAATGCCGAGGAAGGCGAGGAGTTGTGGGAAGCTCGCAAAGAAGCGCTGTGGTCTGTGATGGCACAGAAGAAGGACGACTCGGACCACGTCTGGACTACCGACGTGGCCGTTCCTATCAGCAGACTGGCGGATATCATTGACGAGACCAAGTCTGAGATCGCTAAAAGTGGTCTCACTGGGGCTATCGTAGGCCATGTCGGCGACGGCAACTTCCATGCCATCATATTGTACAACGACAAGGAGCACGATATCGCTGACGACCTGGTTCATAACATGGTCAAGCGTGCGATTGAGATGGAGGGCACGGCGACTGGTGAGCATGGCGTTGGCCTTGTGAAGCGGGATTACCTGCCTCATGAGGTCGGCACGGCGGCTGTTGATCTGATGCGAAAGGTACGCAATGGACCTTGTAGCTCGAAACTGATGGCCATGCTGACGTGAATCTACAGATGAAACAAGCGTTCGATCCGTTGTGCTTGTTGAACTGCGACAAGGTCGTTCGCGCTCAGCAACCGAAGCCCGGCGAGGTTCAAGAATGGTGACATGTGGAGAAAAAGGCCTTAGGTCGACATGGCTGTCACGTTTGTGGCGCACCGCTTGTACATATTGCTTCATCAAGCGCGCCTAGGTGCGTATACCGTACATTTTGCCCTTCGAGAGTGGAGATCACCGGCCGTCATTCGTGAGTATGCTGATTTACAGGCCTTCCTATCTTTCAAGACTTAGGTGCCCGTGCAGGACCAAATCGGAGCCTCGCCGAGCGTTCCAGACGTGACTATCGCAATATGTCAGCCTCATGCGAGATGCAAGTGAAACCGGAGAGCGACATACACGTTATGGTACAACGGAGTGCACCGTCTCCTTATTGCAGCAACCACTTGCTCGCAATTCCGGATGACTTCCTGCTCAGAGCGGCCCAGGTACTTCGTAAACAAAGGCATTGCTAACGTTGCATAGATGTTCGCTCCTGTCTCTTCGAACGACCCAGTCGTGCTAGCGAGCATCGCGTCGGCAATCTCCACCGTCCGCGCATCGTCTCCGTCGCCACCAGACCAATAAGGACAGCGGTATTCTGTCCCACCGCTGGTGTCGGTAAATCCAGCGTCTTTCAACAGCTGTTTCATGTCATGCCTGTACGCGAAGGGCAGGCCTGCCCGCTCGGATGCCGATACCATGTCTTCGTACCATCGCCTCAGAGGCTCTGCGTCTTCTGGGAATTCGGATGGATCCGAGCGTGGTTGCCAATCCATTATGACGATCTCGATCTGGCCCGTGTAGGGCTTGAGGTACCTGCATCAAGTCAGTATCAACCGCTCAAAGGCACTTCCGAGACAACATACCATAACGCTCGTCGGAGCAGTCTCGGCCAGTCAGCCACCCTCCCGCTCGGCATCGACCGCCGGACGAAGTCGAAAGAGGCTTCTTGCAGTCCAGCCCAATTCTCATCGTTCATGTCGACACCGGAGATGGGGTGATAATTGGGCTGGTCGGACACCAGCACTTGCTGCACAAGGTCAATCGCCGTCACCTCGGCATTTGGGTATGTATCTGCCATGTCGATCGCCCACTCTCCTAAGCCGCTGCCAACATCCAGAACGCGGAAGGGCGTCGACGGGTCGAAGTTCATGAATCGCACATGATGCAAGCGGTCGCAAAGAAGAGTGTGGTACAACAGTCTATTGAGAACGTAGCGGCGCTCCGCTTCTGGAGGCTCATTTCTCGATATCTGAGGGAGATGGTCAGCCGGAAGGAGATGCTCAGGACAGCGAGCGGCTCACGTCGTATCGTGGATCCGGATGCCAATTGCCGCGCCATAAATGGTACGGCACCGGATACTCAACGAATGGATTCGTCAACGCTCTGTTGGTCGCTCGTTGGAGCTCGCGTTCGTTGCCTTCACCGTTCAACAATCCCGCCACCGACAGAATGCTGTCAAGACTTGTCAGCGATGCATAGGTGGCACGAGAGCAGAACGACGTTAAGCATACGGAGGTCTTGTCTCTCTTGTCATGGCGATGGTGGTCTAACACAAGTGATGCAACGATATGGGTGAACAACGAATTGATGCAGTATGGTCACGAGAAGTAAAGTGGAAGCGACGAAGACTCGACAAGCATCAATCGTTTGAGCCGTTGGAACATTGCTTCATATACGGAGTGGAGGAACAGTAGGTAAAAGTGCCGAGCCATCAAGCACTTCTCAAGGATACTGCAGATGCTTTGGCCACCACCCGAAACCTCGGGTTCTGAAAATGCGCCAATACCACAACACCGGGTCGAATTTACGCAGAGGGCAGGCAGGAAATGATTGATCGCAGCATCGCTTGCGATGTGGCGCCAACTACTGATGTCCCGGCGCAAGCGGTTCGTCAAGACTGGCAATAGTGGCCAATGGCGACCCAAAGACCTAGACTGCTCATGCCTAGTGATCCAGTACTCTGGGCCTGCCGCTGGAGGAAGATTGATTCTCAGCCCGGTACTACAGGACCGTCCAGTCTTCTGCTCTCAACTTGCGCGATGTAACACTATTTGATCGTACCGACTGCGGCATGCGCGTCTGGCTACTATCGCCGGCGCTCCTGGGCCACGCATATCCCTGCTGGCCCGCCTTCCCCAAATGCAACTCCCCACCACTCCCGCCACTCCCGCCATCCACTCCTCGATTGAGTGAAGTGATGCCCATCTTGGACAATACAAGCGTCCTCCAAGCAACGCCCGTCGATCTAGGACAGAGAGGTAATCCAACAGAACTCCCTAACGCCTCGCCAAAATCCGATTCCTGGGTATAGTCGAGCTATGATATGTCGTACTGGCTGTGTCCATGATAGAGATGTCGTGCAAAGCAAAGAATGCAATAGCGAAATCGCACATCGTGAGGCTGCAAGTGTCTCAGTGTCCCGGGAATCTTAGAAGAACATAGCCATATGGCTGTATCCTGGAACCTTGCTAGGAATAATTGACCGATCAGCTGGCAATCAGTGGTAGAAGGGGACTCCGAGATGCAATCAGGCATGAGGAGGCACTCCGAGCCATTCTCAGCTTGTTGTCCGAGATATGGGAATCTGGACCAAACCCTCGGGCGCAGCAGTGCTCAAGGCTTCCGGGCCGTGATGATATGTCTGTTTTGATTAGTCGTCGGCGGTCGTTCATGTGGTGGAGCAGACTTACAAATTGAAATAGACCGGTCGCCTCTTGCTGTAGCAGGTCTTGGCGACATCAAGGCAGAGCTCGCGAACACTGGCCGGATCCCATCGTGGTTCGCAGCACTGGGTCAGCAGGTACATGCTGAGTCCCTCAAGTACCGGAGCATAGCTGTAGGTTTGCCCTCTTTCCGTCCGTTCTTCCATCTGAAACATTGAGCATTTGACAAGATTCTCGATACTGCACTCCGCAGAGTCATTATCGGCGTATCGTCGCACTCCAAACTCGTCAATGATCTGTGGCTTCAGATGAAGACGGTCCACCTTGTGGATGAATCTGTCGAAACCTTCCGCCTCGAGGAGGTGCTGCATGTTGCCCGGATAGCCGAGCGGCTTGCCTAGTCGTCTTGAGGCATCTTGCATGCATTCCGACCACCGTTGTACGGGGCCAATCTCATGCATTGTTCGCTGCCACCAACGCTCCTCGCTTCCAACCTCCGCGATCTCCTCTGGGGTCGGCCTGTAATCTTGTCGTATCTGTGGCATCCAGTCGATTTCAAGAGACTCCCAGAAACCACCACTTCTGAGGTAACTTATAACACGTTAGTGTTCACCAAAGAAACTCGCAAGGATACGACCTACTGATAACATTTGCGGATGTGTGATCCCCAGTCCTGCACGCTGCCACTCAGACCGGCATTGCGGATGAGGTCGAACTCGCGAGCTGCGAACGGCCAGGACGGAAGATTGAAGTCGATTGGCGTGACAATTCGTGTGTTTTGGGGCATTCGGCCTGGTACCATGTCGAACAGATCGATGCCCACAACATCAAGGTTTGGATTTGACCTGGCAACCTCGTAGCAGTAGATGCCAGTGCCGCAGCCAACATCCAGTACCTTCTGTCGCCGCGATGTGGGTCTCAGATCCGACATATACGACCTGCCTTCTAGTGCGTGGTCGTGAATCAGACAATGCAACATGTCCAAGCGTTCGCACTCCATCTAGAAACTTATTCAGCTCATGTCTAGTCTCAGGTGGGTTTACACCTACCTCGTCAATTGGGAAAGGGTACACTACAACGCCTTCCGCTGAGGAATCGTCGCGTACGGTGTAGTAGTGTCGATCTGCCCATTCGCGGCGCTCTACTATTAGCTGATGGGCCTGCGAGCTGGCCTGCATGTTGGCCTGCGGGTTGGCATGCACGTTGGCCTGCGATATGGCCTGCGACATGGCCTGCGGGTTGGTCTCGTCATTGGGATGTATCAAACTGCCAATGCGGGTTCTGTGGTCCCTGCCAAATCGTTAGACGATCCTTCTTGAGCCTCCAAGGAAGTACCTGCCTCTGATCCAGATCTCGATGCTGCTGCTGCGGTAGCACCTGCATCTGTCTTGTGTCTGATCCTCCTAAAGGAGAATCCACAGGCTTAGGATCGCTCTCGTCAACCATCGAATGCTGAAAAACAGACAAGCCACCCGGCAGAAGTAACAGCTCTGATTTGGCAATCCGATCGCTCGGTGCCGGATGGCTACATATACTTATGACCTCCGTTGAGCGCACGGATCCCGGTCGATAACGTGAAAGTCAAGTATCAGGGTTGCGGCGCGTTGCGTGGAACCTTGCGGTGAATCCGGAAGCTTCGAAACAAGGACTGAAGCCTCGATCTAACAAGACGATGGGGAGGCGTGCGACGTCAACGAAACGATCGCACGTCTATCGATGAGGATCTATCAGCCCTTGCCTTGATACGAGATTTGAAGAGGTCAGAGTACATTTGGGACGAGGAAGTAAGAAACCATACCATTGCACCCGGTGCCTCGGGGCAGGGTTGCGGAAGCGAGCGAAGTGGGTCACCTTAGCTTCACTACTACCGTAGAACTACCTTAGCTTTTACCAGTGCGTCGGGACGTGGTGCTGCGGCTACGCCTTCAATTGCAACCGAGGGCACTCGGAGCCTTGGGCGGACGGTTGATATTTGAACCTCACTCGCTGAACAAACCGCCCCCCACGGTGCCCTGGATCTCGCATCTGCATCTGATGCTTGTTGGGACCCGACATCTGACCAAAGGAAAGCCGATTGTGCGGCGGCACGAATTGGTGGCATGTTCTCCGCACCATGATGGACCAACTTGCATCTGGAAGGACGAGCCATTGGCTCTTCTCACACCACGTTGCCACGCTAATAAGGGTCATGCATACACACTTCCGCTGCAGGCTTTGGTGTCGACGCATTAATCGGAATGACTGGTGGATGTTCTTGGTGCTTGGTGGCACGGGCAAGAAATTCCAGACGCAATGACAGGACTGAATCAAATCGGTGTGCCGACTCGATGCAGTGAGCAAGCCGGGAACTGTCCGAGCGGACACGGCTTTGCATGATGCTGCTGCGATTCGCAGGGACGAGAAGTCGATCTTGAGTGGCTACCGACACCACGGCCCTGGAACCGCCTAGATGACTTTCATCCTTACAGGTCGAGACTGCCGGTCTGTCATTACTACAACGAGCGGGTGGCTTTATCGGTTTTGCGATACGGTCGATTTCACTCTGGCTATTGTTCAAACCCCGGTCCATGGCACAGAGGAGCTCGCATACGTCAGAGCCAGGGCCACATCGGCCAACCCCACAGTCTTCACCTTTATCAGCTGTTCATGCGAGATGCGGACCACTTGCCTCTACCGACCGGGACGTCAGGGTTGGCCGCAGGCTCGCCCACATTGCACTCCCGATCGTACCCGGAGTAAGGGACAATTCACGTACAGGATCGAGACCATCCACTGTTTCTTGTCTGGACCACAGGAGACGTTCCACTGCTGAGCCAGCATGGCCAGGTGCTGTGGAAACATGGAGCCATGCTGAGATGCTGACAATCTACAGAGTAGCATGGTGGTTTTCGTCTGTTGGTGGTGCTGTGAAACCCGGGTCCATGGAGCGTGGGACCATTACCTAGTCACAAAACCTATTCGCGGGTGGGAAATCAGAGCCTTCCATACTGACACAGAATCATAGATCCTTCCAATGCTCAGTCTAACCGCGGGAGGCACGCCGGTCTGACTACACTAGGCCGAAATCTGCCAGTGCGGGTACATGCCTGCATCCAATACGGGTACTTGGGAGAGAGGGGAACCATCTGAAGCTCGAGCTGTACTACCATTCTGCAGTCGACGCAGACGACGTGGATCAGAAATCGGATCAAACCTGGTAGTCGGCAATGGTTCCGCAAGCGGGTCGCCTCGGGCTGGCTCCCCGATACATCAACGACGCCGCCAGCATACGATACTCCACCTTTTGTCGTACAACAATCGGCTTGCCGTCGATGAACATAACGAGAACCCGGAACATGCTCCTCTATCCCTACCACTACCATCGTTCCCATTCGACGAACCGGCGAACACAGCATTCTCGGAAATCATGATGTCGGTAGACTTCACTCAGGAACCGCTACGCAACGGCCGACCAGGCTCGTCAATAGCCGTGGTCTATGCTCCCAAGGTGCCACAGCCCTCTCCCCTCTGCTCCCCACTCATACACACCGCCGCCTTCCATCTCCACCTTGGTTTCATTCGTGCGGACTGCGATCGATGGTCTTTCGGATCGAAGTCGTTGTACACCTCCTCATGCAGTCAAGCGATGCGCATGGGATCTTGCCCCTCTGAGATCGCCCCATCGTACGACCTCGGAAACATGTGTGTAGGAACCACCTTAGTGCGTTCGTGTCCGCTGCTCGGAGCCTAACTTTTGTCAAACCACAACACCGGGAGGCATTGTGTTGAATTCTCCACCCCCGTCCTTCCACGGAGAACATCGATAACACAATGGGCATTATACTTCAGTCGAGTCTTCAATACCGTTTGACTCGAGAATTGAGGCAGCCCTACTTCTAACAAGACGTTGCCTGTCATGTCCACTGGTAGGTCGCTTCGTTCTTCTCCGTTGAGTGCGATTTCGAGAGTGAAAGCAGAGAGGACGAATACAGCACGTACGTCGATCATGTATGACTTTCAATGCTGCACGCTCTCTCCACTGCTGCTGGGTGATACGATAAGGCATATCCAGCATCTATCGACATTGAACTAAGTCTT
>JAABUL010002147.1_pt1 | contig 33949 bp, 53 predicted proteins | sample 5559151 | NCBI WGS metagenome assembly JAABUL01 (sample SAMN10711876, study PRJNA513368) | rock metagenome | isolation source: Antarctica rocks | place: Antarctica: Victoria Land, Pudding Butte sud | reverse complement strand
CAAGCCTGCCGAAGGCCCCACACCCAGTTCCTGGTGCCAGCCAGCAACGCCTCGGTCTGGGCATCCAGGAGCAGCTGGTGGTGCAGGCTGTCCGGCGGCTGGTCACACAAGCTGTTCCAGAAGCGCAAGGTGTGCGCCAGCCACCGTGTCTCGATGTCCATCCTGCCCATCTCCGCCATCAGCGCCTCCGTAGGCACGCTGTCCGGCAACCGGCAAATACGGCGAATGTAGCGGCGGTGTAAGGCCGCCAACCGTCGCCGCTGCTGCTGCGCCGCTGGGTGGACGCCCCATACCTCACAGGATGACAGGGCTGTGGAGGTGACGATGGCGTCGTAGAGATGCAGCTGAGAGGAGCTCATTTCCGAGGACGTTTTCTGACGAAGGTAACCGGCGGGATTTGGTGAGTAACCGTAGAATATTGGAAATCGTAGCCGTAATCGGGCCTAACTTCCGGTTACCCTGCCAACCCTACATGCGAAATGAGCAAGATGGCCAATTCGCGTCTCAGCGACGGGGGCGGTGCGTTTTTGCAGCTCCTTTGAATTGCAGGCCAGCTCGAGCACAGAAACCGAATTGCAGGCGGCATCGGCACACGCACCAACGACACGAATGCATCGACAGTGATCTTCCAGCCGCCAGCAGCCATGCAGCGCGGCGGGGGAGCCGGCTACGTCGGCTCGCCATCGCTATGGACCCGCTTCCAGTATGCACCTTTCCTGCCTGGAGCAGTTAAGGAGCAGCGGACTGACTGAATCTCGTGACTGATACTCAACTGCAGATGTCGTAATAGCACAGCAGATATCGATAGCGCGGAAGGCGCATTGGACAGCATGTCAGATGGTGCCCTTCTGGCAAGCTTCCGAGAGTGTCGATCAGCACATGCAGTGATGTAGTGCCCGACTTTTCAACTTGAATCGTGACACTATCCACTATGAATACATCCGCGTCGTTCAAGGCTTTCGGGCTCATGGGCAGCATTGAGGCGGCTCGCCCTGCTGCATCGTTTGGCGCATGCTGCGTGCGCTGGTAGCTCTCAACCGGATTGATCCAGGGATTTGCAAATCGGCTGGTCCAACGGAGCATCTGCATTGCCTTCACTATGGCAGCATCGCAACACATCACGAAACCATCATGTTGCCGCTGCAGAAGTGGCGGCACCAGTGCGTGGTGAAGCCGATGCTGTTGATGGGTGCCGGCCAGCACGCGTAATAGTACCGATTACGATGGGAACTGGAGCATGCGTTATGTCTGGCACAGAACAATGTGCAACGCTGCCGAATGGTTCCATCGGGAGCAGCGATGCATGCCCTCGGCCACCCTCTTATCACCGCCAACTAAAATTCGTCCCTTGGGATCTGCGTTTTTGTCAGGCTGCATAATTTGTCTTTTCTTCTGCAGGCAAGAGGGGGCGCTGCAGCCGGCAGGCGTGCCGCGCGCTGAGGCGGCCGAGCTGGCAGCCCAAGTCGCCCATCTGGAGCGCCAGGTATCGAATCGAAGCCCTGGAACCATGGCAGCCATGCACAGTGGAAATAGGGCAGGAGAGAAACAAAAACAGGCAGGTTCCGCACGCATTCACAGAGAAAGCCTGCACATCACACAGGTGCGAGCGCATCCGTGTCAGCCGCCGTGGGGATGCGGCGGTGCTGCAGTGCGGATGGATGTTTGCCATGGAAACTGTGTTTCGTGTTTGTTGCTGAATTTCGTTTGTCGCTGATATTGCATGGATCCAACAGCTGATGCGCCTTGTTGTCTCCACAGCTGGCGACGCGCGAGGACGAGGTGCAGCAGCTGACGCAACGCATTGCCGAGTACGACGAGCATATCGCGGTGCGCTGCAAAACGCGCCAGTGCTGGAGTGCCCATGCCCCGGACTCGACGGAACCGTCACTTCTGTCGTCCGTCAACATGCAGCTCGGCATTGCGAGCTCGAGATGAATCTTCTAAGGCCGTTGCTGTGGTCGGAACAGAAATGTGGCCGCATGCCTGATGCAGCTGCAGCTTGCGCAGGCCAAGCAAGCTGCATGCTCCTCCCTCACCAAGCTGTATGCTCCTCCCTCACGAGCGTGCACAGTGCTATTACGTAGGCTGCAGCTCGTGCAACGAGAAAAGCCGCTCTTTCATGCTGCGAGCTCGTGCACGACCCCACTAGCTTCCTGCCGTGTGACACTCGAATGCTACCTTCCCCACCTCAAAATCTGAAGATAACAAGTTTGAATTAAGCTTTGAACCACTAATTGACTATCTCAAGGATGAAATTGATAAAGATGATCAATTACTTACTTATTAATTACTTATTAATGAAGCTTTACGTGATGTTTATCATGCCCCCTGAGCACAGGAGGTGGACGCGGTCACAAACGAGGCCAAGCAGGCGTACCTGCGGGAGGCGCGGCGCTTCAAGGATGCCGCAGCGGAAGACGGCGCCCGGGTGGCTGCGGCCGAGGCGGCGGCCGCGGATGCGCGCGCTGCCAGGTGTAGAATGTGCATGAGAATGCATGGCTGAGTCGGGATCTGCCTTTTGTGGGAACCAAGAACTCCTCGGCGGAAGATGCCCCCGGAGTGGCAGGGAAGCTTAGTGGTGCATCTTTGCGACCTGGTACCACTTTACATAGCTGCATCAGAGGCGGCAGCTGCCGACGCGTGAGCTGCCTTGCAGAAAACGCACAGCAGCCGGTGAACAGTTCAATTTGTATACACGTCTTGTGGTCCATGTTGCCGTTGCGGCGGAAGACGCCGCCCAGGGGTCTGTGGCCGAGGCAGCCGCCGATGCGCGTGCATTCCAGCAGCAGTGATGGTGCGACGAAAGAGTGTTCCAAGCGATCCCAAGCGATCAGATCTGCCACTTGAGAAGCAAAACTGATCCTGTGGGTATATTCTGCGTTGCATCGTCTTCACCAACACCAGCGGACCCAGATACAATGCAGGCGCGGCGGTTTTTCTTCTTCTTTTGGTATGTCTGTGTGTGTTTTGCCATCATACTGAATATTGGCCCTTCATTGCTGGCGAACGAGCGCGGGAGCAGATGGGACCAGCTCCATCCTTGAAACCCTAAAACCCTAAACCCTAACCCCGTCACGCTCCCCTAATCGGCTGTACCTATTCACCTTCTGCAGTGAGGCGGCCGAGATGGATGCAGCGCGCTCCACAACCTTGCACTTTCACAGCTTGGAGCGCACGACCATGATGTTCGACAAATCGTCTGTGTTCCTGCAGGGGGGCGGCCGAGGCGGACATAGCGCGCTCAAAGTCGCAGGCGGCAGCTGAGGTGGCGGCCACAGAAGATCGCGCTTCGGAAATGGCGGCGGAGTTGGCGGCGGCGCAGCAGGCGCAGGCCGAGGCGCGCGTCGCCGAGCGGGCAGCGCTGGACGCCGCCGTGGTGGCCGAGGGTGAGCCCTGTAGAGAGAGGAACATACGGTAACCATCCACATGACGCCAGCGCCAGGGCGCTGCAGCAGGCGCAGGCGGAGGCACGCGTCGCCGAGTGGATGATTTTGGGCGCGGTAGCAGTTTCAGAAGCAATTCCCTTCGTACCATCCTGAAGGCAATCCCCCTTGAGAATCGAATCTAAGAGGAATAGGCACACAAACGAAGGGCGCAGCGTGCGCAGGCGAAGGTTGCGGGTCGCTGATTGCGTTGCGCTAGGCGCCGCCTTGGCGATAGCAGACCCAGCATCAGCAGCTCCAAAATGTCCTACCATGGTCGCGAGCCGGCTTGACATAAAAAAACGCCGAGCCCAGAAATCAGCTTTTGTTTGAGGCCGCTGCCGTGATGGACGGAGCTGTGAACAGGAGCATGTGCACATTCGACCACGGCTGTGGACTTTTCCCCTGCGCTCCACAGGTTTGTGCAGCAAGGGCTGACGGTGAAAATCCATCAAGTCCGAGTAATATTTCAACTTGCTGTGACAACATTCCTCATCTCAAACTGTTAGCCATTCATATGGTACCGTAGATCCTAGCGTTTGTGCCAGGCGCCAAGTTGTTGATGAAATTTCTTCTGCGAAAAATTCTTGGCCAAAGACGCGGCCGAGGCGGCAGTGTAGGGCGACTTTCGCAAGGCCGCACAGCAGGGCGTGCCCAAGCTCGTGCAGCACCCTCAAACGCCAGTATGACATACGAGCTGGATCATCTGGGTCAGGCTCTGAATGAGACACGGAGGATGCTGCCGCTGTGGCGCTGGAGGCTGAAACAGCTGCGGAGGCATCCTAGAGCGTCGTGCCAGTTTCAAGGTATGTGACAAGATGTCACATCTGTTCGTCGTAGGCGCCAAGCGCGTCGCGGAGGATGCAACTGCTGCGGCGCTGGAAGCCGCCGTCGTTGCGGAGGCGTCCGAGCGCGCCGCTGTCGCCAGAGCACACGCTTCAGAGCGCAAAGCCCTCGCCAAGGCGGCCGCGGCGGAGGCCGAGGCGGCCAGGTGAGAACACCCTAAACCCTAAAGCCTGAACACAGTCCGACTCCCTTTGGAAGCTGGTCTGCCGGATTGTTGTTCAAGGATGCGCAGTGCTCGTGCCGCCCCATTCCCTCAACTGGCGGACCGAAGGCTGACCTGGATGGCACTGGCACAACAGCCAGCACCTGGCCGTGCTCAGCCACCATCTGTGGGGAACAGTTTCTACTGTGTGCCGGACAGCTTTGGAGTGCAGCTACAATGCTCTGCTCTCGCTTGATCGACTCTGAAACCAGACGAGGCTTGAGCTGCACGCCCGATGCAGGACTGCACATCAAAGCCCGGTCTGCCAGCGGGGGCGTGTCCGCACTTGGCTGCTGCCTGCCCAAGGCCATCACGCCATGCCGATAGCCGATCTACTATGCGACGCAGGTGCCGCGAGGAGGCCGCCGAAGCCGAGGCGGCAGCGGACGTCGCGGAGGCGAAGGCAGCGGAGGCGGAAGCGCAGGCAAAGGAGCGGGGCAGGGCGCTGGACGCTCGGATCAAGGATGTGCGCGGCCGCGAGACCGCCGTCGCCGCAAAGTACGTCCCTCTGCCTCCTCCACACCCCGGAACTACAATGAATGACAGATGCATGTGCGCACGCCCGGGTCAGGCACAACACAGTCAGGGACATGGTTTAGGGTTTAGAGAGACCACCGCTGCCGCTAAGTGCGCATCCCTGAACTCCTTTTTCGACACTGCTCGTTTTCGCGGGATGCGCCGTGCGTCAGAACTGGGACCAGCCGCAGAATCGCCATCGCCGCACCGTGCACCTATCAGCTTGCTGGGTGCACGCAAATCTGAACAGAATTCACAGTCTCACTCTCCCACACAACAGTTGCACAAGCAACTGTTGGGCAAGCAAGGCGGGGCGCTGTCCGCGCGGCCAACACGATACTTGTACGCATTATTTGAGGACCATTGTAACAGCGTGTATCTGACCCTGGATGGCATCTCGCAGGGAGGCTTCCGCTCGTGAGGCCTTGGCAGCAGCAGTGTACAAGCAACAGCAGGCGGACGCCCGGGCCGCGGAGGTGGAGGCAGAGGTGGCGGTGCTGACGGAGCAGCAGTTCGCGGCAAACATCAGGTAAGCTCAAGATCTCACATTTGCAAGAGCACTACTTCCTCACAGTAGTAGGTTGGAAGAGGGGCGCCGCCAAGGTGGAGGCTGAAATGGGGCTGCACTCGGAGCAGCAGTCGACGGACGTTGGGTGAGCTGAAATTTCTGAATTGGCAAAGCCTGTTCAATATGTTGACCTGCCGAGGCGCAGAGATGGCTGTGCCACGGAGCGGCAGGTTTGCTATTTAGGGTTTAGGGTTTATGCTGCCATCAGGTTTTTAGGGTTATGCTGCCATCAGGCTGCCATCAGGATCCGAAGCCTGACCCCGATTACCAAGCTGCCGAGGTGGTCTTCTGCTGAGGATATCAAGCTGCCAAGAAGGAAATGGCGGTGCTGGACGAGCAGCAGCCTGCTGACGATATCAGGTTACGGAAATGCAACCTGATTTGTGCAACAAGACAGTCTGAAGACCTGGCTTGACATGTGCTTGACTGCGAGCATCGATGCACTTTCACCAGCATTGTCCGTTCAGCTGCCTGAGCTCGCGCCGCATCCCCAGCTCGGGAGGCAGCTCGGGCCGTTTGCAGCGTTGCTGCATAGTCGTTCAGGTCTCTCTCAACTCGGCGAACAAGGCCCTGCACACTGGGGATGCTGAACCGGCATGATTCTGCTGCTGCAAACTTGCAGAGAGATGTCATGGTGCTGGCAGACGACTCGAAACCCGGCGGACAAAACCCACCCACTTGACCCGGACGCCATCGTCGCCCTTCTTGTGCTGGTCAGGCGTCAGTGTTCGTGCCCCTGGCAGCGCATGGGGACGAGGAGGCTGGACTTCCTCAAAGCGCGCTGCGAGCGCAAGGGTATCCGGAAACCGCAGTTGGCAGCCGGGTTTTAGGGTTTAAGGGCTTAGACCGCCACGGCCTTTTGCCGGGACCGGGAGATCGCCGCACGGGAAAAGGAGTTCCTCAGGCGGGATAACGCGCTCAAGGCGGCAAGAAAGGGCTTTGTTGGCCATACGATCAGATGACCTTCAGATGACCATCAAACATCTAAACAGACGAGTTCATCTATAGCTCCATCTTTTCTGAGTCACGGCTTCATGTACTCAGGGACAAGGAGATCGCCGCGCAAGAGAAGGACTTGCTAAAGCGCGACAAAGCGCTCAAGGCAGCAGAAAAGGCGGCCGCGGCCAAGACGGCAAAGGCCAAATCAACAGACGAGAAACTCAGGGAGCGGGAGGCCGCCGCCAAGGCCAAGGAGGTACGCTTTCATTTCTGTAGCATTCAACAGCAGATGGATCCGTTATAGAGTGGCGAGTTGGAGTATGCTCATCTCTCGTCGGGTCTCTGCAGCACTCCTCGGCAAGTGGGCGGGTGAATGCGGCGAGAGCGCCTTGTTTGCGACGCCAAGCATGCTGTAGCCTCTTTCAGGTCCCTCAACTAGATACAAGCCAGTGTGCCGTTCGGCGGCGCCGTCTGCTCGTCACAGCCTCGCCCGATCGCTGCTGATCGTCTTGAAGGTTGCAATCCTCCTCTGCCGCAGCCGCAGCCGCAGCCGCGGCAGAGCGCCCACTCGCTGAGGCTGCGGGAGGCGGACGCCGGGTCGCAGGGCACGGCATTGACAATGACGTCGCCAAACACGACCAGTGATTGATCTTGCCAAGCATTCATGGAAGAAACGCTAAACCCTAAACCCTCGTGTCTGCAGGTGCAGCTGAAGCAGCACGCCAATGCGCTGGAGCGCCGTGAGGCGGACGCCGAGACGCAGGGCGCCGCGCTGACGGCGGCGTCGGAACTGGTGGCGGCGCAGGAGGCGCGCCAGCAGGAGGGGCTGGCTGCACTGGCGGTCAGGTGACTGTCCCGAGTGCAACATCTCCTGCTACGAAAACGGTTGTGAAATCAGAGCAGCGTGACGCGGCTTGATATTATAATATTATTTTTATGTTGTCACTCCAATCAATCTTCGTGCTCCTCAAAGGGATTGAATTTTAAGTAGATGAAAATTGAAATTGAAATTAGTGAAGACCTTGTTGAAACAGTCGTAATTGGTGGCGACTCGGGAGGGGCGCCTGCTGGAGGTCGTTGCCTCGCTGGCGGCCAGGTGACTAATCCGAACACCAACATTCCCTCGCGAAAACCACCCCTACTCGGGCAGTGCTGCTGGCGGCTTCTGAGTCCGTGGCGGTGCAGGAGGCGCCCCTGCAGGGGGGGGCTGGCCACGCTGGCGGCCAGGTGACAGCTGGAAATGTCGAAGACTCTCCTCGAACAAGACTCTCACGAGTTGAGCGGCGCTGGAGCGCGGCTTCCCGGCAGGCGCGTCTGCAGCAGGGGGCTGATTGCGTCGCAGCAGCAGCTGCCAGCTGGAACCTGCTGCGGTCATCGACTGCCAAACCCTAAACCCTAAACCCGCACGTGCGGCCCATGAAGAAGCTCGTTGCGCAGCCACAGTGGGTGGGTCAAACGGTTCTGTCACCATTGTGGATCAGGCGCCACGCCACCTAAACCCTATGCCCATGTCTGCCTGTCGGCAGGCTTGGGTGGCGGCCAGGGACTGCCTGATCCGCCGCTGATGACTGTGCGCATATCTTAGGGTTTAGGGCTTAGGAGTTTTAGCGTTTGAATACTCAACTGCCTGGTTCTGACAACCTACCTGTGCGCTCATCAGTCGTAGGCAGCTGCGGAGATGCTGGCTAGCGATTGCGAGCTTCCTGCGCCGACAGCAGGACTCCGCCATAATGCGGCCGAATCGAGATACTGCGGCCGAGCTAGCGGCTGCCCCTCCCGACCACAGTATCTCGATTCGGAGAGCTGAAGACGCGGCACGGGTTTCATTGATGCGAACCGCTGTGCGCGAGTTCTGCAGGGAGCGCAATCCACGTACAAAATCACAGCATGTGATACTTCCATGTGACATACTCCACAGGGAAAAGGCGGCGGCGGCGCAGGAGACGGAGCTGGCCAAGCGCACCAAGGCGGGGACGTTTGCTGAGAAGGCCGCCGTGGCACGTGACGCCAGGCTGGGAGAGCGGGAGGCTGCGCTGGCGGCACGCGAGGCGGCGGCGCAGCACGCGGAGGTGATCTTGCAGAATCGCGCTTCTCTAGGGTGCCATATAAGGGTAGTATTCATTTCCCGTCTGTGCTGGCCCGTGCAGGGACTGCCTGGCTGCATGGGCAAAAGCTGTGCGGCGCCGTGTGCATTGACAGCTGACAGCAGGACTGATCCCATGAAACAGCCGAGCGGCTGCACGTGCCCTTCACCTCTGGCAACGACCGCAGGACGTGCCAAGCCGCCTTGGGAACGAGCCACTCTCGAGAGCTACCTGGCGCCAGTGGGTTAGGGTTTAGGGTTTAGGCTAGCAGCCCAGGCCTCCTGGTCACCTCTGCATGTGAAGCTGGCTTGAGCTTCCTCTGTTGGCACGCGGCCGAAGCCGCTCGCAGCGCGGCCAGCTAGTAGCTGTCGGGCACGGCAAGCGATCGACTCATCATGCAGATTCCTTCTGAGCACCTGGGCGCTCGAAAGCTACGACACCCACGACTTCAATTACTTGCTTTCGCTAGTAAGCAGACCAACGTTGTTTTGTCAACTCCCATGTCTTGCATATGTGTTTGTAACACAGTTCAAAGAAAACCTAGCATGATGCGCTTCTGTGCTGCAGCGGCGGGTCAGCCTGGCGGCGTGGAAGGCGGCCGCCGAGCGCAAGCACGCCGGCGGCGTGCGCCGCACGAACATTCTCCAGTCACTGGCAGGCAGCTTATCCTGACATCTCGCTGATCCTTTTCGCTTCGTTTGGACAGGCCGATGTGGCAGCCCGGCAACAGGCGGCCACCGACTGCCAAGCGGAAGCTGACGAGGCGGCAGCGGCGGCCGACGCAAAGCGGTCGGCGGCAGAGGAGATGGAGCGTGCGGCGCAGCGGGCGGCGGCAGAAGCAGAGGAAGCCGCCGGACGGCTGGACGGGCGTGACACGGATCTGAAGGTGTTCAGCCCTAAACCCTAAACCCTAAACCTGTCAGCCTGCTTATTGTGTACAACCTTCGATTGCTATTTAGGCAAAACACGCGTCTTCTGTTGCTCAGGACACCCGCAGTTGCACAGCTGGTGCACTGTACGATGGACTTTGCTCGACTGCGCACCCACTGTGGCTTGTTTTTATAGCATACAACGTGTGTCGCAGCCTGCAAGACGTCTCAGAACATTCAGCTGCCGCTGTCCGAAACGCTGCGAGAGCAGAAAGCACGCAGTGGCGCGAACTGCAGCGGTTGAACACACTCTGTTTCTTGCAGTCTGCTGGCCCAAGGCTAGCAATGTGTCAGTCAACAGGACCTGTGCAAAACATTGTGCTGTTGACACAGAGACGGCGCTCGCGGCAGAGCAGTGGGCTGCTCATGCGCTCGTCCACTTGATCCGACTTTGAAGTCACGTGCTGATGAATGACACTGCCTTGCAGTTGCGCGAGGTGGTGGCGGCGACCCGGAAGCTGGAAGCGGAGGCAGCGCTCTCTAACTGACAATTCCATGCAGGCGCATGCGGCGAAGGCGGCAACTCGGAAGCAGCAAGTCGAGGCGACGCTCGCAGGGAAGCAGCAGGCGGCGGCGCACTCTCGTCCGTCCTGATGTCATCCTCCACTTCGAACTCGCTTTTGACGGATGGGATCATCGTCCAGGCGCGCGAGGCAGCGGCGGCGGCCCGGAAGCAGGAAGTCGAGGCGGCGCTCGCAGGGAAGCAGCAGGCGGCGGCGCGCCACGAACGTTCCCTGGCCGAGGAGGCCGCCCGCCTGCAGTTCGTCTCCGAGCAGCAGCAGGTGCGCAGAAAGTGTGGATCATGAAAGCCGCTGGAGCGGGATGCTGGGATGCACCGGCCTGGCTTGTGTACTGGTGAGCGCAGCGAAGCTTGCCTGACTGTGAGGCGCCCCAACAGGCGTTGCAGGTTGGCGACTGCCACTAGTAACGCATACAGCTGCAAGCCCTGAGGATTCGTGTTATTTTTGACTGTGCACATGCGTACATCGGTGACGCCAAAAGCAGCGGGGCTCCACGAATGCGTGCTTGTTGATATGGTTGGCAGCATTCGCTGGGAACTAATCAAGGAGCCTAGATCTCCTGGTCTGTGCAGCGGACTGGCGCCATTTTGCTGAGGCAGGCAGACAAGAAGCAGCTGCGGGTGGCAGACGCCACCGTTGCCGCTTGCGCCGCAGCGAAACATTCTGATCGGCACTTTTGGTCTCATGGTCTATGCTGCAGTCGGACAAGCAGCGGCTGGATGCGGCAGGCGGCAGACGGCAGACGCCACCATCGCCGCCGCAGTGGACCTTGAACCTCAACCCTCACTGCTGCGCCAAGCCATTCATAGATGGCATTCACTTTGCAGGCAGATGAAAAGCGGCCGGCAGCAGCAGACGCCGATGATGCTGTCCGCGCCGCCGCAGCCAAGCCCAAATAGTTGAAAAAACCCTGCTCAGCGCCTAGTGTGTCACACTCCATACTACAGGCAAACAAGAAGCGGCAGGAGGCGGCAGGCGCCGACATCACCGACCCCGCCGCCGAGAAATAACAGGAAGGCATGCCATGTTGCTCGGCGCTTTTTATGCCGCGTTTCACGCTGCAGGCAGACAACACGCGGCTGGAAGCAGCGGACGCCAAGATCGCCGCCCGCGCTGCTGTGTTGGAGCACTGAAACTCTTGAAGTCCACAATGTTGACTCAGCACTATCGGTGTGTGTTGTGCAGGCCGACAAGAAGCGGCTGGAGGCAGCAGCCGCCAACATCGCCGCCCGCGCCGCGGCGGCGAATTCTGCGGAAGCCGCCCTGGCGGAGCGCAGGCAGGTCATGGAGGACGCGGAAGCGGCGCTCGCATCGCGGAAGCAGGAAGCAGATACTGGCGGGCAGGAGGCTGCGCCGGCTGGTGCCGGCACGGCAGCCTCAGGCGCGGCGGCGGAAGGCGCGGCGGCGGAAGGCGCGGCGGCAGGCGGCGCGGCGCAGCAGACGCCAGGAGTCGTCGGCGGCGGCAACTCAGCGGCGAAGGCGGCGGATACATGCCTCACGCCCTATGAGGACGCAGACGCGGGCGACCAGGTGTGCGTTGGGCCTTTGGCCAGGTGTTAGGGTTTAGGGTTTAGGGTTTGGCGCCGGCCAGTGAGTGACTTTCTGCTCCGCACACGCCGTTGGAGACAGCAGACTCAGACCACACGTCGACTGTAGCCAGGACTCATCCGCGGAAGTGGACGTGCAGATGCTACCCATCTGCTGCGGACTCGGAGGTTCCGTTACTTCCTGCTGCATTCAAGGGCCTCATCCAGTTTCACCAGACCCACTGCATTCAGTGCGTTTTGGCTGGCGGATGTGATCAACGCAAGGAGCTTGCAAGCCGCGAGCTACAGTAAGCAATGCCGTCTGTCGACAATGCAGGACATGGTGGATGCCGCCGAGGCTGCTGAGCCGGCTGAGCCGGACGGCGCCCCGCAGGAGCAGGAGCGGCGCAGCGGGCGCCAGGGGGTAGGGTTTACCCTAAACCCTACGCAGCAGCAGCCGCAGCGGGCACATGGCAGCAATGCCGCTGGCGGCAGCGGCGCCGGCAGCGCGGCCGACGAGCACCCCGGGGGCGTCAGCGCGGCGCAGCCGCCGTCGACGCGGCTGGCGCTGTCGCCGTCGACGCAGCCGGGCCCGCGTCCGTCGGCGGGCCAGCGCGCCCGCTTCGCCACCATCGTGTGTCTTTCTTTCTTCCTTATTTAGGGTTTAGGGTTCAGGGTTTGTCTCGCCACCAAGCATTCCGCAGGCTTCTGGTGTTGTTATGACGGGATTGTTATGACGGCGGCGCGGCCGCGGTCTCGTCCCTTCGCAGGCCGGCGCGCCCGCTTTAGGGTTTTGCGCCCCCGCTTTGCCGCCACCGTGCGTGTTTGAATGTGTCGTCCGGCCGCTCTGCCAGTCCTGCAGTCATGCACATCCTTGGGCGCCTTTGCTTTACTTTAAAACCTGCAGACAGCCGGGGCTGCGGTGCTGCGGTGCTGCAGCGTCCCACGGTTGCGGCAATGCGACCTGCAGTCGGCAACTCTCATTCCCAATGGGAAGCAACTCTCATTCCCAATGGGAAGCAACTATCATTCCCAATGGGAAGCAACGTCCCAGGACCGTTCTAAGCCGGTGGCGCTGGTGCCAACAAGCGCGATTTTTCCAAAACTGCATCACCATGATTGTTGCAGAGCCCCGGGAGCGTCCTCAGCATGGACCATGCGCCTGGCGGCACGACGGCCGTGCCCCGTCCAGCACCGTTTGGCGGAGCCCGCGGCGGCGGCGGCGCCGGCGCCGCGGCCCGCCGGCCGCAGACGCCCTACCACCGCGGCGGCGCGGATGCGCAGGTGTGCAGCAGATCCTAAACCCTAACTCAAATCGGCTGGTCCGTGTCCACCTGGCATTCTCTCGAAGGCCAATCAAGGCAACACGCGTCTGCCCACGATGCGCCCCGTCTACAGAGATACGTTTTCTTCACATGACCGGCTGCGCAGCTGCGCGCAGCCGTGCGGGCGACGGGCTGCATCGCTCAGCGGGGGATGCAAGTCGTGTGTTGCTAATTGCGTGCATCTGAGTCCAACAGGCTGCAGTGATGTGGATGGATAGGGCAGTCCGTCAAACTGAGACGCGCCTGCCAGTACCCAACTCCTATGTGGGACACATCGTGTGATGGCAGGCCGCCGGCAGCGATGGCGGCAGCGATGGCGGCAGCGACGGCGACGCTGGAGGTGCTAGAGGCCGGCGAAAGCGCTCTCGCCCTGCCGTGTCTGCACCCGAGGTGACTGAACCTTTCAGCAGATTCAATCGTGCGTGTCACGAATCACAAGCTTCTCAAGGCCATGCTGTGTCATCTGCCAGCCCTCCCGGCGCTCAGCGCTGCTGCAAACCCTAACCCAAACCCTAAGATCACCTGTGACCCAGCAGCAGGCCTTTTTTCCCCTTTCTGATTGACAACCCTTTGACTGCCATACGTGCCGCCTCCTGCAGGAGCTGGTCTGCAGCGGCGGGACGGCGGCGGCGGCGGCGACGGCGGCGACGCCCGCGCCCAAGCGCCGCCGCGGCGCAGCCTACGCCGCCGGCCCCGCGGCCGCTGCCGACTCCACGCCGGCGGCGCAGCAGCAGGCCGGCGGCGCGCCCGGCACAGGTGGCGCTGAGACCGCAGACAGCGCTCCGGGCACGGGCTGGTGGCCCTTCAACCGAATCCGCAACCTCATACGCCGCGACTCAGGTGAGCACAGCGTTCCAGCAGAAGCAGCAAGGAATTGGCACAAGATCAGAACTGAGTCGAGCAACTGGGCCGGTGGCCCTTTAAGACCGCCTGATGTGGCTCTCTGCTGGTAGGTGAAGCCGCCTCGATGCAACCTACCTGTTTGCTGCGTGCACCGCCAGTGAATGAGATGGAGCCACCGCGTGTGGCGTGCACTGCCCTTGGTCATTTGCTTTCTCAGTGCCGAGGACCTTGCAGAGAGTGTGAGCCATGGAGCTAGTTCTGACTCTATGTGGTGGCGCACAGCTGACTGGCAGCCGCATGCTTCTCGACAAAACCTCTGCTGAGGTTGCCAGTCACATGGACGATGATGCTGCTAGGCGCTGCCCGTAGAATGAGCTTACTTTTTTCCAGCTTGGTACGTGCGCCGTCATGCAAGCATGTCATCCTTTCATGCCGGAACCTGGTGAAGCTGTCAAGTTTCGAGATTCTCATGCCCCCCTCATCTCTGCAGGCGCCACCGGCACGCCGGGCAGCGCCGCCTTCGCCTCGCCGCCGGCTGCCGCCGGGGCCGCGGAGTCCGAGGACGGCGGCGGCGCGGCTGCGGCTGCAGAAGAACAGGCGGCAGACAACCAGGAAGCTGGGCCGACTGAGGAAGCCGCGGCAGCAGATGAAAAGGGCACAGCGGCCGGCCGACGCAACCGCCCCCGCTCCACCAGGTTATCTATATTTAGGGTTTAGGGTTTCCATCCATATCCTGTTCAGGGTTTAGGGTAACCGATTGTGCAGGCGCCTGCACGCTCACGTTGAGGTTGGAGTCAGTACCCTTGATGACGTGATCTTCAGTCATCTCTTGGTGCACATGGTGTTTCTGAAGCTCCATTTTGGGCGACATTCATGGTTCATGGTTCAGTGCCACACTGCGCAGGCCGCCGCCCCGCCCCCGACAGCGCTCCACGGCAGCCGCCAAAATCCGCGCGGCAGCAGGCGCGGCCGCCGCCGCCGCCGCCGCGAACCCCGCGGCCAGCCCCGCGGACTCGGCGCGCGCGGCCGCGGCCGCGGTGGAGGAAGCGGAGGAAGCAGGCGGCGCCAAGGGCTTCGCCAGCCAGGCCAGCGACGCCCCCGCACCGACCAGGTGCCTTTTTCACCGGCATCATCTGTATGTACATCTGGAAACTGTACGCCAGCAGCCTCAACGGTGTTTCGTTTCAGAGGGCATGCAAGCCCAGCACAGACGCAGACAGATCTGCTGCGCTGGCGCTGAACTCCACCAACGATCCACCCTGATGCTGATTCTTTACCGACGCTGGGCTGGCCACGCCTTCCACTGCCGGATGAAAAAGCGGTTTGCATTGAACTTCTGCGAGCGCGGGTGCTGCGTCCAGCGAGTGCCGTCGACATTGCTGGGGCTGATGCAAAGCTGATTGGGGTTCAGGGTTTAGGGTTTAGGGTTTAGTGGTATCTGCTCAGCCATAGACTGCCGCGACCTCATGCTCGACGCTCTTTGCCAAACCTCGCAGGAAGCGCGGCCGCCCGCGCAAGGACTCCACCGCCGCTCCCGCGACGGCCAGGAAGGCGCCCTCGACTGCCAGAAAGACCGCCGCCGCTGCCGCCAAGCGCGGCTCTGGCGGCTCGCGCGCGTCTTCCGCCGCGCCGGGCGCCGCGGCTGGCCGCGCCTCTGGAGCATCGGTCGCCGTCGCCAGGGGATCCAGAGCGCCGCGTCTGGCGGCGTCGCGCCGCAAGACGGCTGGCGGCGGCGGCGGCCCCTCCAGCACCGGCACAGATGTGAGAGCCTGTTGGCTGTCCGTGCTGCGTGTATGGGTGCTGGGTGTATGGGTAAACCCTAAACCCTAAACCCATTGTGGCTGGTGCTGAAGGCCAGTCGCACATCACGCTGTGCGTCGAAATGACGCCGAGCTGCAGGTGGGCGATGCAGATGTACGTGCATGACTCGTCGCACAGCCGCGTGTCGGCAGACCCGCCAATGGCTCTGTCTTCACTGTCTTCACTGCAGGCGTCGCAGGCGGCGGGGGGCAGAACCGCGCACAAGAGCAGCGAGTCCGCGGCCGTGCCGGCGACCTCGGGACGTGCGTCGCGTGCCATGGCGCGGGCCTCCGCCTCGGCGGGCCACACCGCCGCCCACCAGGTGCGTCTTGCAAAGTTGCCCTAAACCCTAAACCCTAAACCCTAAACCCTTGCAAGTTGAAAACGGCGTTCGATCGGCTGTATGGGCTCGAGAGTCGGTTGCGGGGATTGCATGTTCATCTCTTGGAGGCGGCCGGACAGATCCACTGCTAGGGAACATCGACGCTTGGGTTGAGCGTGAGGAAGTTACCCAGGTCAGGGATGAGGAAGGTGATGAAACCACGTCACATTGGCGTTAACAAGCCGAGGAAAGCTCCCACCTCGCTCGAGGACAACGCCCTTTGATCACACAGGAAGCAGCGATGCAAGCTCGACGTGTGTGTCTACAATTCAGAACATCATTGACGTCAACCCAGCGTCACACAGGACAAACCTGGTAACCCGCCTGCAGCAAGTTTGCGTTTTTGCCTCCCAGACAGCGAATCGATACCGCAGTACTGCTGCACCTGGTGGCAGCCTCGCCTCGCCTACCGCAGTGCCGTCTAGCTCGAATGTTTGGGCGACTGTGTGACGGCAACTCTTATGCCCGGCCGCCTATGTGAGCTCAAGGGTTTAGGGTTTAGGGAGCCACATAAGGTCTGCTCACGGGAATGCACAGCCCAAGGTGAACGGTACGAATTTGCAGCTGGTGAAACACTCGGCTGCTGGCGTTTCGACGGAGTAGTGTGTGGTAGGCTGAGACCAGCGCCTGCGCATCCTCGGCACCCCCCACCCAGCTCAGCCCAAAGCCCTTCCCCACCCCCATCCGCCAACACCCTAAACCCTCGGCGCACTCGAGCTGACCGTGTTGCTGCAAGGTCTGCCAGGGGTATAACTGAAACTGCGTCCTACACCACCAGAAATCCTTGCAACCCGGTTTGGCAGGCGGAGGAGCCATCTAGGGTTTAGGGTTTAGGATGCAGTTTCGCCAGCATGGATGAAGCCCAGCTTTCTGCAGACAACATCGTCACGAGTTATGTCAATGATGCTTCCCTTCAATTTCAGTTTGCCAAATCAACCTTTTGCTCCTTTGGACTGAGCAGCCGGCGGAGGAGGCACCCCGCCGCTTACCAATGGCAAGCACAGTTTGAACACGTGCAAGATTCGCGACTTTCCAACTGTGTGCCCATGCAGCTGGCGGAGCTGCTGGAGGGGGCGGGGGAGATACAGCGGCTGCCGCTGCCGCCGGACGAGCGGCATGACCCGCCGCCGCCCGCCGGCCGCATCCGCAACACGCACTACAGGTGGGTTCGGACAGGAATACACGGGTGTTGTTGCTTCTAGCTTTGAGCTTTCCGTCCTTCCTGACGCTGCCCAACAGCTTGCACGGCAGGCAGGAGGCTTGCTGCGCGCCAGTGTCATGACCCTATGCGTTTCGCACACAAACACCGTGCATTGGCTCCTTTGGACGGCATTTAAAGCCTGTTTTGTGCGTTCCTGCAGCCTGCGCCGCGAGCCAGACGTCCACTACCCGAAGTGAGCAGCTCGTTATGCGAGCGCGACGCCACTTTTTTGACAAGCGCACGCAGCTGGGTGGAGATGATGACCTGGTATTGAGAAGCTGCGAGCAGCAGCGGCGTCGCTGCTGCAGACCCGCAGAGAATTGCTTCGGGTTTAGGGTTTAGAATTTCTCGAGCTTCGAAATTTCGCCGGCCTGCCGGGCGAGAACGGCGCGTCTATGGTTTAGGAATTTGAACCCTAAACCCTAACGTCTATGTTGCCTTGCTCAGGTGGTCCGGCGGGCGGCATTGAACGTTGCATTGCGCGCCGCAGATATTGGATGGCTTTGGGGCAGGGACAGAAAGTTGCTTGTGGCGACAAGCCTTGCATGTGTGGCTGCCTTTTGCATTCTGGCTCCGTCGAGTTTTTATTGCATGTCATATCTAAAAAAATTACTTACTGTCGAGAAGAATGTCGATTTTCGCGACAGCCTCCACTCTGCACTGCGTCCGCGCACACTTTTGCAGAGAGTGGCGGGCAACGCACCGGCCTCAATTTTCTGCTCACCCTTACGTTTGCTCGGTCGCTGAGCATTTCGACGTGGTGGTACAATTATCTGCGCGCGCGGCGCGGGATGAAATCAAAAGGCCCCATTTTATGCTCAGGCAAATCCCACAGTTTCGTGCCAGCAGCCCACGAAGGGAATGCCGATCCCATTATGGACGTGCATAGCCTATGTGAGCCTCCTGAACGCGTCTGAGACTGCCTGCGGACCCTTCGGGTGCCTGTTGCGGCCCCCGCCGGCATTTCCGCAGACGATTACGCCATTTTGGTCTTCCCAGGCACTGTCCTTCCACAAGCGAAACCGTGAATCGCTGTGCAAGCCGGGCATTACGCACGCAAGCAGGCTTAATCAGGGTGTTGTAGGGCCGGTGGCTGTCCCAAGCAGTCTGGAAAAGACAACAGAGCTGACCTGACCGTGGGCAGCAGGGGTAAGACTGCGGAGTGTCGTCAGGGGCAAGAGCTGAGCGATCAGGCAAAGTGCTGTGCACCTAAAGGCGATCCGAAAGCTGTTTTACATAACTGTCATGCATAACCCTGGTCATGTGTACCCTTAGTCTCTTCATGAGTCGCCTAAAATTGTGTTCCCACGCGCACCAGAGCCGACATCAACACAGCTAATGCATTGTCTTTGGCTGTGACATCTCTTCTGTGGCTGTGGCTACGTGTACACTGTTTCCCAAGTTGACGACTGACGACTGACCATCCGTCTTATATGTCAACAGAAACCACAAAAGCTCAGTCTTGTCCTGCTAATTGCAACAAATTGGCAGTGTACGCTGTCACACTGGGGCACGCGGCAAATGGAGCAATTCCTAAATGGGACCGGTGCTCATCCCCACGTCCTGCTGGTATTACCTGATCAGTCTGCTGTCCCGACTCGAGGTTAAAGTCAAAAGGAGCCGTGGGCTGCAGTATCATCTCTGCCCGAACATTGCTGCCGCAGCAACACCATGACGCGCATCACCCCACTGCTTGGCTGCTCCAGCCTGGCCAAAAGGCTGCCTTCACAAAAGGCTGCCTTCACGTCCTCGCCGTGCCGCTGGCGACGGGGGACGTCGGCTCTGCTGCAGCCCGGCGAATCCTTTTAAACCCTACTCCTCGACGACGCCGCTAGCCACCCGGATGTTGACGCCGGCCAGGTCGGAGAAGGACATGTGGCCGCTCGCGTTGCGGTACCAGCCCTTGTCCGCCGCCGCCTCTGCCTCCTGCTCCCGCTCCTTCTTTGCCTGCGGCAGGGTGCAGCTCCTCTTGCCGGGCAGGAAGCGTCTACGCCCTGGGATGTAGACGGCAAGTGCGTGATGATGTGCAGGGTACAGGGTTGTCAGAAACCCACCTGCAGGTGGACATCGGTGAGCTCGTCCAGCATGTCGGGCATGCCGGGCGTCGCACTTGCCGGTCACGACCCAATATTGCCCAACTTGAAAGAGCGCGAACTGAAAGAGCGCGAAACCGTCTTCCCACCTGCAGGTCGACGTCGGTGAGCTCGTCGGGCGTGTCGCGCGTGCCGGGGGTCGCACCCGCCGTTGTGCGGAACGGCTCCACGCCCATGTAGGCGTTGTAGGCCTTGAAAAGGACGCCCTCCCGGAACCGGCGGATGGGGCCGCTGAGTCCGCCGTCTGTGAGCTCCGCCGCGTCCAGGAACCTGCAGAGCCGACGGCAAGCCCCATCGTGGAAACGTCTGAAGTGAATGTCGATGAGGGTTTAGGAGGCGCGCCGCGGGTCCACGACCATGCATGCATCGTTGCTGCTTTTGGCGAGGGTCGGAAAGATGGAATTGAGCAAGAAGCTCGTCAGTGACCGGCTCTTGTTCCTGGACAAAGCGCTTCTCCCGCAGCCGATGGACCGGGCCGGACAGCTTGCCGTTCGTGAGCTCCGCCGCCGCCAAGCAGCGGCGTTGTTACTGAATTTGGGGCCTGAAACCACAGGGTGTGCAAATACCGGCTGCAGGTGGCCTTCCCAACCGATATACTCACCGCTCTGTGGCCGCCTCCCAGCTGAGCTGGTACCGCTCGTCCTTTGTCAGCGGCTTGGGCTGGTGATCCGCCGCATGCAGCAGGTTCGCGGAAAACTCCTCCGGCGTCGTGTAGATGAGCGCATTATCAAACTGCGAGATGAAGTCGTTGCAGGGGTGCTTGGCGGCGACCACCCACTTGCCCTGCGACGAGTGCAGCAAGGAGGAGGTTCAGATACGCCTGAAGGGAAAGGCTGGATCCATCTGAGCAATGGACTTGCGGGGCAAATTAGGTAATTGGATGTGGGATGCCGCATTGCCGTGATGGCCATACGACACGAGCTCTCACAGCCGTGAACAGGCATGAGTGCAAAGCTCGAACCCCGAGCCCTTGAAGCAGTTCCTTTCCTTTCCTTTCCTTTCCTTTCCTTTCCTTTCCTTTCCTTTCCTTTCCTTTCCTTTCCTTTGAAGTACGCACCATGGCGAGCGCCTCCACGGACGTCGTAGCCACCACGTCACTGGTGCTGGCGTTCACAAACACCTGCGGCGGCGCACACGCGCAGGCTGGGTAGGGTGTCGGCCTGTGGCGTTGCACCCGATGACGCAGCACATGCAGCAGAGCAGCTGCTTGGGCGCTCGCAGCTGTGCAACAGGACGGCGTCCGGCGCCGTGGCGCGACAAGCAAGTTGCGCAAAAGTATGTTGCACGCAGCAGGCGCCGAGATCTGGACAGATACAGGCTGTTGCGCGCCGACAACTAAACCCTAAAACCCTGCCTTGTAGGGCCGCAGCTGCTCGTCCAGGTGGTCCACCCGCCCCATGAACTGGATGTTGAGCTTGCCATCATCGGCCCGCTTCTTGATCTGTAAACATCCACGGCAAAAAGCTGACTGCTTGCACAAGCTGCACGGCCTGGTGGAGTGCCAGCAGGGTGGGGTGATTTAGGGTTTAGGGTTTAAGGTTTAGGGCATTCGATCAGCGCCGCTGCCGCGTCAGGAGCGCAGCACACGGGCACGCACTGCTGTGAGGCGGAGGCGCAAGCAAGTTTCAACGTCAATTCAGGGTGACAGCTGGATCATCAGCGCGGGAAGACAGAGCTGAGAAGACACGGACAGACATCTGCAATATAGATTAGAAGGGAACATAGATGATATGTTCTCGGGGCAACGCGCACCGAGTCCTCGGCCTCACCGCTGCCGAAACCGGCGATCTCGGGCAGCGGCTCGCCCCGATCCCGCTGCTTCTCCAGGGCTTCCAGCAGCTCCTCCCAGCCCTGCGCTTCGTTGATTAGAATCAAACTGCATGCAGAGGTTCGCTGAGCACTTGAGCCATGACGCAGCTCGCCCCGGTCCCGCTGCTTCTCCAGGCACTCCAGCAGCTCTGCGCTTCATTGATTAGAATCACACTGCATGCAGAAATTCGCCGAGCACTCCAGTCGTCCTGTATTATCTGGACTGCGACATGATCGTGGCCAGAGGCGCACCTTGCATGATGCGAGCCACGATCTGTGCTGCCGTAAGCGTAAGCCAAAGGTACGGCGTTGCCAGCAGCTCAGACAGTTGTCGCTCAATTGTGCCTCACATCATCTTGCCCAAGATGCAGGTCTTGTTGCCGTTGCTCTGGGCACTCGAGCTCTGCAATCGATTCTGCCTTGCTCCTCATGCTGACGCACCTTGCCCCACACCATCTTGCCCAGGGTGTACGCGCCCTTGCTGAAGCGCGGCTTGCCGTCGGGCTCTGGCTCCGACGCCTCGTCGCCGACTTCCAGGAAGCAGCCGGGCGCGCCATGCACATACTGGGTCGCCTCCCGCGGCAGCGGCTGCACTGCATCGCTCAGCTTGATGATCTGCGCGGCAGAGGGAGAGTGAGTGTTCAGTCGTGGAGCCACCGCAACAGGTGAAAGGTGCGTACCGCGTCGCCTGCCGCGGCAGGGGTTTAGCCCTAAACCCTAACGCGAGTTTTGTGCCGCATCAAGAATGCGTGGACACAGACCGCCCACAGGAGACAGCACGAACGGGTGCAGGTGCCGCTGGAAAAAGAAGAATTACCCGCAATGTTTGAAAGTTCAACAATAGTTTAGGCTGAGCTGATCTCTATCTGCCAGCCAGATCAAGAATGACACGGCGCAAACGCTGCCGAGGCAGGCGACGCTATACGATCTGCTTTGCAACTGCTGCCAGGTCAGCGGCAGAGCAGCTCTACTCCGCAGATCAACAAGCTGAGCGGTGTGGTGCAGCCCCTTCTCTGAACTCTACGACGCCACGAAAGGTGTGTTTCCGCTGCTTGCAACCACGGCCCTCGTGCAACCTCAGCACATGTGCCTGGCGCACAAGCACGCGCTCATGTCGCAGCTGATCAGGCCGCTGATTAGGCCGCTGATTAGGGCGGGGGAACCTGAGCAAACCAACAGCATTTTCCAGCGGGCCTGGCGCGTGCGGCACCGACAACAAACTTCCAAGTTTGCAGTGCTTCTGCAGAGGCCGCGCCTGCGCACCTTGTACAGAGCATGGTGCACAGGGCGGGCGGGCTCACAATGCAGATGGCAACGCCCTGCAGAATCACGCAGCACTGCATCGTTTGAGGTTCAACGTGGGCCCGTAAGGTCTAACGTGGCCCCGTAAGGTCTCAATGCATCCTACTCACCTTGTGCGTGTGCACTGCGCATAGGCAGGCGTGCATGGCGCGGCCGACAAAGCCGACCGCCACACCGAGCAGCACCAGCAGCGTGCGGCATGGGTAGCAGTGTTATCGAGTCTCAGCAGCTTCTCGACCTTTCGAGCCTCTGCCAACCTTGTGCGTGTGCACCGCGCACAGGCAGGCGTTCATGACGCGGCTCACAAAGCCGACCGCCACGCCCAGCGGCCCGGGCAGCGTGCGGCGGGAGAGCTCCGCGTAGTTGGTGTGCATGATGCCGACCACGTGCGGGAAGTGAGCCGTCCACCGCACGCCGTGGTGGAACCAGGTCAGGTGCTCCGGCTCCTCCAGCACCGCCACGTCCCGCTGCGGATGCAGGGGAGGGTTTAGGGTTTAGGGTTTAGGGTTTAGGACTTGCACTTGAGACGACGGTCTCAGCTGCCTCCCGCTGTCATGTGCTGCGAGAACCAGGTCAGGCGCTCCGGCTCCTCCGGCGCCGCCGCGTCCCGCAGCAGGAGCAAAGCGAGTGACATCCAGGATTTGGGGGCTTACCCTAAACCCTAAACCCTAAACCCTAAGCACCCAATGGAACCAGGTCAGGTGCTCAGGCTCCGCCAGCACCGCCGCGTCCTGCTGCAGACGGAATGCTGGGATTGGATGTTTGCGCCGCGCTGTGCTAAAACGCATCAAAGGGACCGCATCGGCCAGAAGTGGCCCGCCCAGTGCACTCCGTGGATGAACCAGGCCAAGTCGCTACGGTTTTGCCAGCACCGCCGCGCCCCACTGCAGAAGCAGGGCAAGTGGTGTCCAGGATGTGCAAATCAATTGAGGAAAGCGCCAGGTGAGGCCGCGCAAGGTGCTGTGGCGCCTTCTGCACCGCCATGTACCGCTGCAGGAGGATGCCACGCTGTGAAGCTCTTCAGTACGTCATGCCGCGGCTTACTGCTGTCCAATTATGGTTCGGCAAACGGCACTTCCCGCAGGCTGGGACAGTGGACAGAATTAATCCCGGCACGCAGTCAGCAGGCAAGCACATAGGCCGCATTGGCTGCCGCTAAACCCTAACCCTTAACCCTACATACCGCGACCCCAGGCACATATAGGATGGATACGTCAACGGGAATATGGCCCAGCATACGCTTGAGCCCTCGTCGATGTTCTAGGGTTCATGTGGCACACCTCGGCTTCCAGCACGTAGGGGATCGGGTCGCCGATAGGGAAGATGCCCAGCATGCGCTTGTTGTACTCCGCGGGGTAGAAGATGACGCGGAAGCTGGCCTCGAAGCCCGCCCGTGCCTTGACCCACTGGAACATGTGCGCCACCTGCGGCGGCGGCAGCGCAGCCACTCGGAGGGAAGCATGGGAACTGCCACGACAGAGGGAAGTGACAGCCGCAGAGGTTCGGGGTGGACCTTGAATAATCGTCGCCTGAGCCTGCCGCAGCGCGAGGTACGGCAGCCTGCCCGTCAGCAGAGTCGTCTCCTAGCAGTTGCCGCCGCCGCTACGCTGCTGCGCCGGCAGGCGCATGTGACACTGATGCTCAGAGGCAAAAACCCTATAACTTTATTTAATTTGGTTTATTTTTATAGCAAGATTATTAATTGAAATTAATTGATAATTACTATGCCCTAAGATTTCAGCATAGCTGGAATCTTAGGCCTTTGTAATATTTTTCACACTTAAGTGTGCAAAATACAACGAGAGGAACTCACCTGGTCCTCTGGTGTCTTGAAGCTGACATGGTCCTTGAACAGAACCGTCTGGTCCACCTCCGCAATCCAAGGCACCATGAGCGATACCTGCAGGGCGTCAGGGTTTTTAGACTCAGTGTGTACCCCATCGGCATGCTCAGCGGTGTGCTCTACGCTGGCACCATGGCATGCCATTGCTGCAAGCTGAGGCGCCTTTTCGCAGACCGGCTATGCAGCGCTCGCTTAACCGCTGACGCTTTGCCGTGCAGCTGGAGCAGCGATCCAAGAACGAACTGTCAGCACGGGCTGTGCCCGACACCCGGACTGGGGGATGCAAACACATGTTGCCATACCGCACGTGATGCATTGGTCAGTGCCTGCGCGCACGCCTCTTTCATGCATGGTGCTTCTCTTGCGCGTAATTTCTGTACAGCCTGCTGTACAATTGAGACCGCTTCCGATGAGCCCCACCTTGAGGTCGGTGCACTCTGCGAGATAGGCCGCCCGCAGCGTTGGGTTCACGGCTGTGCCGGTCATCCATGGGATCGCCGCTGTGCTGACGATGACCACGTGCCTGCAGTCAGAGCTTGGCCAGCCAGCTTGTGAGTCCATGTTGGATTGCAGGCCTGGGAAGAGCTCTGTGGCGTCGCAAACTTGAATCAAGCGTCAGTTGCCGGTGCCAGAGCATTCTGCGCGTTGCACTCCGTGCGTGCCTACCTGCCGGGAACACGCAGGCTGCTGGTGCCCTGATCCGCCTTCTCCTTGCGCTTTTGCTCCAGCTGCACAGACACTGGCACAGTGGTGGGAACGGTGTTGAGCAGCGTTGGTTCGGCAAGTTCCTCACTTACATGACGAGGACCCTGCACCAGTGGATCAGATGTACACACGATGCAATCACGGCATTGCTTATTGGGTATTCAGCCGCCCGTTAGGCAACAGCGAGGACCATGTCTCGATGTGCACGACAGGCGAAGTGCTGCCTCTTGTACGCCCTGTCACCTGCGCATGCTGCCGCTTCTGCAGCGCCACCGCCGCCAGCGTCACTCCAGCCCCAATCAGAATGTTCTGCTGCACCATCCGTGGAGGCGTGTAAGACGTTCACAGGCTTGATCACCTCTCGAGTCGGATGCACTCACTACGAATTGTCACGAGCCGCCAAAAACAAGGAGCCTGGGCACTTCGAAAGGCAGTCCGACAACGCTTCGAGTCGTCAAAGGTGAAACATAGGTTTGAAGGCACACGCTTCTGCACAGCTCCCTGACCATAGACCGCCGATGCTGACGCGGCGGGAGCTGGCCAAGGGGAGTGCTGAATTGACTGCGTCACGCGGGGCCGAGCTCACGGCCGAGCCGGCCGGCCGAGTTCACGGCCGAGCTCCAGGTCGCCGAGCAATAGCGCGCAGCGAAACTTCGTTTGGTATTAGCTGCGGATAGCTGGTGCAGTCAGTCGTGCCGGCGGCGCAGCAGCGCCCAGACTCCAGCCCAGACTCCAGCCCAGGTAGCGGAAGGCTTCCAAAAAGCGAGAGTGCACAGCAGGGGCGCGAGTGCTTCCCGCGCGGGTGATCCCCGGAACGGTGAGGCAGTAGCAGCGTCGTTGACCCCTGCACCTTGCTCACCTGTGGATAATGCACACTGGGCACTCGTCCCGTGTGGCTGATGCGGTGGCAAATGCACGCGGGGAAGCAAGAAATCGACTCGCTCTTCAATGCAACACAAACGTCTCGGCAAACGGTCCTTTCTTGCGCGGTCGGCAGCGGCTCGGCCGCTGCAGGCTTCGGCAGGCTTGAAGGCTGGAGTGTTAAGACCCCTCTGGTACGCTGGTGTGCGGCTGGGGTGCACGCTTGCAGCTGCAATCCACCAACGATGTCGAATCACACCGTGACGGCAGCCTGCCGCAGAGCGCTCATCAGCGCAGCTGTATTGCTAGCTGGCCCTGGAGCAACACCGTTCTCGGCAACAGCAAGCTAGGCTTCTCGTACAGCGGTCTGACGGTCCGGTGCTGGATTTACTCCTGGTCCAGCTGCCCGCAAATGCCAGCTGCTCGACCCAGCCGTCCTTTAGGTCAGACGGTCGAACAGTCGCAGCTGTCGCCTCCCCACAGACGAGTCGACATGCAGTCTGTGTCGGACATCGCCTAAGCTTACTCGGACGGCTGCTGGCCTGTTGCAGAGAGCAGCCCGATGTTACCGCTTGAATTGGCGTCCACACAATTGCATGCATTCAAACCTGTGCAGGCTGGGTTGGGGCGCTGCGCACATCTGGGCGAAGCTTGGCCTGCTGCTCCTGATTATGCTGCCTTCTTGACAACCGCCTTGACAGGCAAGTCAAGTGCAGCAGCAGATGATGCTCATTGTCCGCATGCCATGCGCAGGAATTGGATCCGTAGACACGCAGCTGGAGCCTGACAGCGGCGCAGACCTGGCGGCAGTGCAGTGAGCCCAGCGGCGGCGTGTCAGCAACACCACACACAGACGCATGACGCGCCCGGAGCGCGGCGGCCTCGCAAGCGGCGGCAGCTCGGGATTCACGAGGATGCACACGCTGCCAGGGGTTAGGATCGCTGCAGCCTGGCTGGCAATGATGCTGGCGCTCGCCGCCGGCGGCGCCCGCGGCCAGATGCCGGCGGTGCTGGAGGCGGAGTTGTTCAGCCTCAGTTCGCAGGAGCGGTCGCTGTACCTGCTCAAGGCCTCCGTTGGCGGCGGCGAGGTGCGCACCCGCGTTCGCCAGTGTGTGCATCGCACCGACAGTCTCGAGTTCTGCATGCCTCATGTTCTGCGCCGCAAAGCAAGAGCAGCTGACTGGCACGCATGCGTTTATCTGCGCGGCCGCAACCTGCAGCTGGCGTTCTACTCACGCCCCACACTTCAGCGTCTTCAAGCCTCCTGCACAACTGCCTCGATGACGGCTCTTCGAAGCGCTCTCTCCACCCTGCCGCACAGGCACTGGCTAGCTGGAGTCCCAGCAACTCGGTTTGCGGCGGCTGGGCGGGCGTCACCTGCAACCCTGCCGGCCAGGTCACCAGCCTGTGAGTCTCTTTCCACTCTTCCGTTCTCCCGAATGCCCGTGTGCCGAGTGCTGGAAGCCATACGACAGCTGTCATGCATATTGTCAAGCCCTTGCCACGTTGTGCACCAGGCTCTCTGCCACTGCTCTGTTGGGTGGTGTCCCGCCCTCAATTGACACGGACGACCTTGCTGATACCGTGTGCATGTGCGTGAGCGCAGCAACCTGGCGGGCCAGCGGCTGTCAGGGCAGCTGCCCTTTGACGCATCGGTGTGGGGCCCGCTGTCCAGCCTCACGAGCGTGAACCTGGCCAACAACAACCTGGGCGGCTTCCTGCCTCCCCAGATCAGTGCGCTCACCAGCGTCACATCCGTGAACCTGAGCGGCGACAGCTTCAGCGGTGCGCGCCGTTGAAATCTAAAACCCTGAACCCTGCCTTCCCATGGCACACCGACCTCTGTGTATGCATGCATGCGGATTGCAGCCACAGCGCAGCATGCCAGCCAGGTCAAGCATCTGAGCAGCCGTGCAACGCACAGTGAGGTGTCACGCACAGTGGCATGTTCTCCAGCGCTGCCCGCCACGGCGCGCTCGCAGCTGCAACGATCCACAGGCACACGCCGAAGTGTACACAACGCAACATCTGTCTCTTCTCTCCTGCCGCAGGCAGCCTGCCGTCCGAATGGAGCGCGCTGGCCGCTGCGCAGTCGATCGATGTGTCGGGCAACTCGCTGACGGGCGCGCTGCCGGCGTCATGGTCCTCCCTGTCGCAGCTCCAGGTGCCACGCTCTGCCAAGCAATCAGGAAGGAGTTTCTCATGAGTGCTGCATGGGAACAGGCTCAATTCCTCCGAATCAGGCTGACGGTGTCACATGGGGGGCAGGACTTTTGCCAGCTCAGCTTTTATGTCAGCACTGCCAGCTTTCCTTTTCTCAGGTTGCTGGCAGCGCTGCGTCAAAGCTGCCTGGTGGGAGCAATGCCGCTCACACATGTTGCAGGCAGGCCCCCAAATCCAGGTCTGTGTATCGTACAAATATCCGTCTCTTGATACACCAACTCCCATTTGGCACACAGACCCTGAACCTCGCGGGTAACACCTTCAGCGGCGGCATCCCCGCGGCGTGGCGCCGGCGCTCCGCCTCGGGCGCCGTCACCGGCATGACCTCACTGACTTCGCTGTGAGCGTCTCCCCTGGTCCCAATTGCGGTTCCCTTGCATGCACACTGTGCCGGCCTCGCGGCCTGCACGCATGCACATCAGGATGACATGTGCTTCGCCATTTTCTTTCTGCTTCCAGTCCTCCTGTGAAATACTTGGTGGCGACCCTAAACCCTAAGCATGCTGTTGCACTCGGGGGCCTCGGCTGGAATTTTCGAGACCAAGTACGAAACCCCTACCTCAAACCCTGTTCCGCAGATCCGTCAGCACCTCAGCGACCGACTGCACCGCCTCCACCTTTGTCGCGCCCAGCTCGTTCTCCTGCACCAGCAGCGGCGCGCCGCCGCCCCGCAGGCGGCGCCCGCCGCCCCGCAGGCGACGCCCGCCGCCGGTCGCGCGCCAGCCGCCGCCGGCCAAGGGCGGGCCGCCACCGGCCGTCTCCCACCCACCGCCGGTGAAGTCGCGCCCGCCGCCGATCGCGGGTCGTCCGCCGCCCGCGAAACGGCCGCCGCCCGCTAAGCCGCAGCCTCCGGCCGGCCAGCCGCCCCCGGGAGGTGTGTGTCAGCGTCCAGGGCTTCGTCCCAAACGCCCCTCGTCTCTCACCCAGGAAGGGTAGCCTTCTCTGCAGGTGTGCAGGGCGGGAGCGGGTGATGCAGGCGGCGGGACGTCGGAGCTGGGCCATACTTTATTGACTGTGCGCAGGTCCCTAGAGTGGCATAAAGAGAATCCGAGGCCACGCACGCCCATTTCCGAGCCCAATCCAGCACCCTGCAGCCTACCAATACCAGGAGGCATCGAGGCCCGCCTCAGATGGTATCGAGGCTTGTGGCCCAGGTGTGTCCCGCCGGACACCGCCCACCACCCATGTTCTGGTCTGTCGCTGCAGGCTGATCTGGTTGCGCATTCCACTGTCCTCAATCACTGTGCTGCTGCAGCAGCACCAGCACACCGCTGTCCTGATTAGCACTGCACAGAACCTTTGTGCCGTAAAGCGCACTGACAGGACTGATCTCGATGCAGGCTCCGTCATTGGCAACCTCCTCGCAGGGCCCGTTCTAGAGCAGCTGCGACTTCGCGACGCGACGCTCGCGCGGGCGCTGCTACAGCAGCCGCTGGCGGCGCTGCCGGCCGGCACCGGCATGGTCATCGGCCCAGACATGCCATTCGCCTCGCTGCTGGCCGGCCCGGCAGCCCAGGCGCTGGTCAGCTCGCGGGACGCGACGCCGCCGCTGCCCCCGCCGCCGCCAGGGCCGCCGCCGCCGCCCAAGGCGCAGCCCCCGCCGGCGCCGCCGCCGCCGCCCAAGGCGCAGCCGCCGCCGCTGCCGCCGCCGCCGCCGCCATCGCCGCCTCCCGGCGCGCCCGCCGCGCCGCTGCCGCCGCCGCCACCGGCCCCGCTGCCGGCATTGAGTGCAGCTACGGCGCCTGTGCCACCTGGCGGGCCTGTGCTGGAGGCGCCAGCATCGCCAGCCGCAGAGGCTGCAGCGGCAGCACCAAAAGCGGCGCCAGTGCAAGCAGTCCCAGCGGCTGACTTTGCGATGCAGCCTGAGCCGGCATTCGTGCTGAGGCTGCCGCCCGCAACTTCCCCGCCGCCGCCGCCGCCAGCATTCGTGCTGCGGCTGGTGCCAACCGCTTCCCCACAGCCGCTGCAGCCGCCGCCGCCGCCGCAGCCGGCATTCGTGCTGCTGTTGCCGTCCAGTCCCCTGCCGCCGTCGCCTGGGCCGCCGCCTACAGGGCTGCCGCCGCCCGCAAGGCCGCCGCCCAGTCAGCCGCCGCCGCCCTCTCCTCAAGCTCCGCCTCCTGTGCCGCCGCAGCCATCCGGCGTGCCGCCTCTAAGGGCGCCGCCCCCACCCAACCCGCCGCCGCCGCGGCCAACCCCTGCGCAGCCGCCGCCCGCACCCCCCGGTTCTTTCTTCCGTGCTGCCACCCTCAGCCGAGCACTGCATCATCACTTGCTGCAATGTGTTTGTTGTTGTCCAGCAGAACTGCATCCCTGCAGCGTGTTGCTTGGGTGTCAGAATTGTGTATGTCATCATGGCATTGCAGGGCCCACACTGTCTTGCCCATGCCCACGGCCCACCTCATGCGTGGACAGAGGTAAGTGTAAGCTGTCCGCATGTCTCGCGTCGCTGTGCATGTTGCTCGAGGATAACATGTGCTGCGCATGCTGCATGTTGCTGGTCCAGTTGCATTTGTCACAACTCGCTGCAACGTTGCCCTGAACATCAAACCTCGAAATGACAATGCCCACAAAACTGACCCACTGACCTGTGCCCAAATCCCCTGCTGGCCCATTTCTGACTCACTTGAGATTTCCCCCAAGCCTTGTCTTCACTGCAATTGCTAGTGACATTGCCTGTCCGTGAGACAATGCCATGACCTTGCCGCGACCTTTGTACACGGTGTCCTGCACCTGTCGGACCTGCATTTCCAGCGCTCCTGAATGCCTGCTGCAGCTGCCCTGCTCAGCACGTTTGTTCACGCAGGCAGCTGCGCAGTCTTGTGCTGTGTGCTCATATCGTAATACTGCATTTCTGCAGTCGCGCTAGCGCCGCCGCCCTTGACTCCGATCGCCTCGCCGCCGCCGGCAAACGCTTCGACTGCCAACACGCAGCCGGCGCTGCGCACCACGCTGCAGGTCACAGGTGCGTGCTTGTGTATCACATCCCCAACGTTTGTGAACGCTGCCGACCTCCTGTGCGGCAGGTCTACGTCCCTTTAGCCCTGCTATCCGCCACAAACTGCCTCGGTTCTCGCTTCAGCTGTTGTGTGTCTGTACATGACATATGCTGAGCTGTTGCGGGGCTTCTAGACACCCGGAGGAGGCCCTGAGCATGCTTGTCGAACTGTGGGGGGCGCTGCTGAAAAGGATGTCCAGTTCCAGCCAATTGGTCGACCAGTGCCTGGCCGACGACCAGTCAGTTGCGCCCCGTCCCCTGCCCGCAGGACTGACAGAGGGCCAATTCAACGACAACATCCGGCGCGCCTATGGCGCGGCCATCGACCAGGCGGCGGGCACCTCGCTGGGCTCCACGAATGTGACGGGCGTCGCCGCCGCCGCGAGCACCGCTTCCGGCCGCCGCCTGCTGCGGTGCGTATCGTCGTCACGACTTTCAGCTGGCAGCCTGTTCGGGTGGTCCCTTTCAACGCATGTTCCCGGATGCATTGCTGCCAGTGGCAGCATTTGCGTGCACGATGCGAGGAGCATTGGGGCAGCACAATGCTAAACCGCATCTGTTGCTCCCTCACGCAGGCGGGAGCTGTGGTTGACGCCGTCGACGGTCATGTCGGACACCACCGCCGGCAACCCAATTCGAAATGCGCATTCTGAACTATGTCAATCTCCCTGCGCTGCAGACGAGAGCTGCTGCAGTCGACGCCCGTGACAGTTACCTCAGACACCACCACCGGCAACCCGACGCAGGCGCAGCGAAATATCCGGAACGCCGTTGCCAACGGCAGCCTGCAGCAGCAGCTGACGCAGCTTGGACTGACCATCGTGCCGGGCAGCCTGGGCACCTCCAATGTGAGTCTTCGAGATATCTTTTTCCCCTGCAAGTGTTTCCCTGCATCTGTCACTTCAAGCTTCCAGGTGATTCCGCAAAATTTTCGGACGCTTGTAGGCTGACCACCATGCCTGGCAGCCTGGCCGCCTCCATGAGTGGTGCATTGCTGAGCAATCAGCGAATCGTGATAAATCTGGCTTGCCCCACCAGCCTGGGTTTCTGCAAGGTGCCGAGGCTGCGGCTGTGAATTTCAACTGCTGAGGCTGTGCGGGGACTCTCATATGCAGGTCCAGGTCCCCGCATCCTCCGGCGGTGGCGGCGGCGGCAGCAACGGCAAGCGCCTGGCCAAGATCATCGTGCCGTCCGTCGTCGGCGGCTTGATTGTCATCGCCGCGCTCCTGGCCTGCCTGCTGGTGTGCTTCCCTTTTCGCAAACCTTGCAGTGCGATCCTGCTTCCAGCTTCCATGCCGCTGCCGTATGTTTTGTGCAGCCTCATTATTGCTGCGGTCCTGGCCTGCGGAGACCCCGCTTCGATATGTTGCTTGGAGACTGTCTGCAGCTCCTGCCGTCAGATCGCGCCTCAGGCATTCCTGCTGCTGTTCTGCCAGACCGCTTGTCTGCCATGCCCGCATCTTGCATGCTGCGGCACAGGCTGGCCGCTCAGCTATGTCCGCCATGCAAAACGGTTTTGTTAGGCCCTAAACCCTAAACCCTAAACATGCAGTTCCTGTGCCTGCACTGCAGTTCGGCATTCCGGCCATGTCACGGCGGCGGCACCCGCCGATGCCGGTCACTGACGCCCCCGACAAGAGCATGCCCGTGGTGCGAACGGCTGTGCAGGCCCTGATTTGCACTCACTCTTTCACCTGCGCCTCGCTCCAGCTCCAGCTGCACAGTGCCCAGATTGCGTGCAGGCACTCGTGGCCTGGGCCAGCCCAAGTCACACTTGACGTGTGTTCTGAACTCGAAACAAATGTCCCTCTGCACGCTGCCCCGCCTGCTGGTGCGGCTGGCTCCCTTCCGTGGTGCTGACACACCCGCCTGTCTGTCCCTCACAGGGTCTGGCGGACCCTGCTGGCTATGGCGGCCCGCCCGGCACGCGCATCACGGGCGAGGCCACCGCCGCAGGGCGCTCTGTCGTCTCGCGTGGCGACGACCACGAGGTCCTCAAGGTGAGGGGGTCTTCCCTTCAGTCTGAATTTATGACTCTCCTTCTCTCTTCTATGCAATCTGCCAATCGAGGAAGGATGATGACGCTGACATCTGTCGTGTCGCGCGGCAACGAGGTTCTCGAGGTCCTCGAGGTGGTGGTTCAGAAAACCCTTGTGGAGGATATCACAAGTGCACGCTTTTACGCCACCACGATGCCGGGCGTATGGACCTGGCCCCGCCATCGTGTTGTGCAGCGTCGACCACGGGGTCCTCAAGCTGGATGGGTCCTCAAGCTGGTTAAAGGATATGAGGATGCTATGAATTTGGATGCATTGAGGATGCGTTCAGGATGCACAATGCTGGCCGACGTTGAGACATGAGGGACTGTCCTTCAGCGTGCCACCATGGCCCCAGCTTGCAGCACTCCCTTCATTTGGTGCTATGCCTCGAAGTTTGTAGCATACGCGCTTGCTGCAAGAAGCGCATTGTCGCATCGCAGGACGGTGCAGCGCTTGCTGGAGCAGGCGCGCTCGGCTCCGGCGCCGCGGCAGCTGCCCGGCACCGCCACGAGGACGAGATTGTCCCGTCAACCGGGCCCGGCTTTGGCGGCGCACCAGCCGCTGCTGCAGCTGCACCGGCGGCTGCCGCTGCGCCTGCGGCTGCTGCCATCCCGTATGCGGCCGCTGCGCCTGCGGCCGCCGCCGCCGCGCCGGCCAAGTTTGACGAGCGGGCGATGTACGAGCAGGAACAGAGGGAGGAGGCCGCCTCTGCGGCGGCAGCGTTGCCCCAGCCGGCTCGTCGCGGCACCGCGGCCGCCGTTGCCGGTGGCGCGGCGGCGGGCGCTGCGGGGGCGGGCCTTGCTGCGCATGCGGTGAGTGCTGTCGATGCCGTCGAAGAAATTGTGACTGTGTTTGCAGTGCGTCTGCTGCGGCGGTCTGCCCGACGCCGGTCTGCCCGACCGCAGTGCTGCTGCAGGAACTTGCTGTACTCATGCTGTCTCAACAAAACGTGAAAGTAGTCATCACAAATTTTTG
>JAABUL010002145.1_pt1 | contig 33998 bp, 29 predicted proteins | sample 5559151 | NCBI WGS metagenome assembly JAABUL01 (sample SAMN10711876, study PRJNA513368) | rock metagenome | isolation source: Antarctica rocks | place: Antarctica: Victoria Land, Pudding Butte sud | reverse complement strand
AATCAGTATCTTTGGCTCCGGGTCTGCGTATCGATATACATACGGCGGTTCGCGATTGAGCCGAATACCAACAGACTCGAGTTCACGTTCTAATATCGCTCTCTGCTCTGCTCTCTTAGTCGCATCAAGGATCATCAGGATTAATTCGCTCGTCTACACCACCATTAGGATTCGGTCGCAGTAGATCGAATGTTAAGTTTCTCACTTTGGCGGCGCTGATGACTTGCCGCCCTCGTCCCTTACCCTCAGAAGCACCCTCAATGATTCCGGGCAAATCAAGAACTTGGATCTCGGCGCCTCCATATTCAAGCACACCAGGAATAGCCGTCAGAGTTGTAAATGAATAGGCCGCAACTTCACTTTTCGTCTTCGTGATTTTCGAAAGGAACGTAGATTTGCCAACAGAGGGAAGTCCAACGAGTGCTATGCGTGCATCTCCGCTTTTGCTGACATCAAAGCCCGAACCTCCCCCTGAACCGGCACCAGGGGCTGGTTCAAGAAGCTGAGCCCGGAGACGGGCGAGCTTGCTATGAGTGTTAAATCAAAAAAGCAATCAGCTTAGGAACAAGAATTACCCCTTTAGTAGGCCAAGATGATATTCTTTAACCCATCAGCGCTGCGCTCATGGACTAAAATTCCGACCCTACCAGTAGCCTTGTTCTCTAAGAGTTCATATCAGCGTGATAATTTTCGAGATGGTAACGTCGTCCAATTACTCTGCGTCCTGCGCATCTCATCCTCAATCCTGACCCAGTCAGCCTTGTCATGACTGGAAACTCAAGAATCTCACTCCTTGATTTTCTCCGTTATGTTCACCATCTTTGCTATATGGTTTGTCAAACACAAACTGCTCAAACGAACTTACAAAAAACCAGCACCAATTTCCCAAATGGTAGATGGATCTTCCAGAGAGACCGAGCTTTTGATAAGTGATTAGGGCTAGGGCGCGCGCCAAAGATCTATCGCGATAGCCGACATGATATATCTCCATCAGCCCTCCATTAAGCTGTCTCAACCACGTCAGAGTTGCCTCCGAAATCTATATAGTGAAGGCTTGCAATACAATTGCTACCATGGATTCAGTCACTGAAGTCGAAGCCCCCACTGTGGGCTCAGCGCCGCCGTCCCCATCGCAACCTACTTTCACGGATCTCACAACCACGAACAATACCACAGATATGGCGCCCAACACTGAAAACCCAGACCCAGAACAGAAAAAGATGAAGAAGATAATACGAAAGAAACGGCGACCAGGTATGTGCATCTCATACCAAGTTCCTAAGCTTACATGTGGAGTTACTAACATGGAGAAAATCGCAGCTCGGCCACAAGTCGATCCTTCAACTATGAAATCCGAACCCCCTCCGCAGACTGGCACCATCTTCAACATCTGGTACAACAAATGGTCAGGTGGCGACCGCGAAGACAAATATCTCTCCAAGACCGCTGCAGCTGGACGTTGCAACGTAGCTAAAGACTCCGGCTATACACGTGGCGACAAAGTTCCCGGAAGCTACTTCTGTCTCTTCTTCGCCAAAGGCCTCTGTCCTCGCGGACAAGAATGCGAATACCTACATCGGCTGCCTGGCCTCTTCGACACTTTCCAACCGAACAGCGACTGCTTTGGCAGAGATAAACATTCAGATTACCGCGACGATATGGGCGGCGTCGGCTCTTTCATGCGCCAAAATCGCACCCTGTACGTTGGCAGAATACACGTTACGGACGATATCGAAGAGATAGTAGCCCGTCATTTCGCAGAGTGGGGCCAGGTTGACAGAATACGGGTGCTGACAGCACGAGGGGTGGCATTTGTCACTTATACCAACGAAGCTAATAGCCAATTTGCGAAGGAGGCCATGGCGCATCAGAGTCTGGATCACAGCGAGATTCTGAATGTACGGTGGGCGACTGTGGATCCGAATCCAATGGCTCAGAAGCGGGAGGCTAGGAAAATCGAGGAGCAGGCTGCTGAGGCCGTAAGGAGAGCGCTGCCGGAAGAGTTCGTGAGGGAGATTGAAGGGAGAGATCCGGATGCTAAGAGGCGGAAGAGAATAGAAGGCGGCTTCGGACTCGAGGGGTACGAGGCGCCGGATCAGGTGTGGTATGCGAGGTCCAGGGAGCTTGAGGGTGGAGGTGGTGCGGCAGGGGCTATAGAGGGGGAGGAGCGGTATCTCATTGAGGACGGTCCAATGGATACAAATGGTCAGGATGGAGCGGATAATGGGATACTCTCAAGCTCGACATTGGCAGCGCTGCAAAAGCAGGTGGATAGCGGTGGGAAAGTTCGGACAGCTGCCGCTCCTGCTACGGCTCCTGCTGGCCCTTTGGTGGGCTATGGCAGTGATGATAGCGATTGAATTGATTATCTCGTATGATACCCCAAATGCATGTCTAGCGTGGCCCTCATCAGAGAACCTTACATCGGATGCGTTTCCGCTGCCATTCTATGCGAATTGTGATGTATATACCTTAGCAGTCTGTTCATCATGGTCGTGCATATGTCAAAGGATGCAAGCAAAATTTGAGTAGATGTCCCGCTAGATATCCCAGATATACGCTGCACTATGCTCTACCATCAGTTGCAGACCACCATCAGAGACTATCCTGAGGTAGCATGCCTTCAAGAACATTGATATCCGTCCACCCGTTCACAGCGCACCTTTCCCCAAATGGTACAAAATGCACGCCTTTGTGCGGAAATTATAGACGATCGCATTGCCATTCCCACCCACCGTCTCTTTCGCGATATTCTTCAGCATCGTCTGGAGCTGTCCCAAGTACTGACGCTCACCCGGTGCAGCGTTCTGGATGAATTTCTTCCACGACTCAGGATCCGACAGTCGAGTATCGTTGATGCCATCGAAAACTTCATCTTTTGTTTCTATAGCAATTATTGGACTCTCAGCGCCCCGCTGAAGGAATTCTTGTCTGTGGTATTGGGCTATTTGTCTTGTCAGAGTAGGCCCTTTGGTTAATGTTATTTGAGGTGGGGATGTTTACCTTCTTCGATGATCGTCTTGCGGTTGACCTTCTTGCCTTTGTTCTGGGACATTAGCACTTTGATGTCTATCTCACGGTCCTTTGAAAGCATGGTTGATTCTGGTTGACTGCTTTGGCGCAACATTGGTGCCTTCACTGTACGCTCTTCTTTGCGGTCACGCTCGCGGATCTCGTTCCTGCATGGAAATGTCGAGTCAGTATGACCTTTTGTAAGCACTTGTGAGATGACATTGTAATGTGGAGGAAGCTCGCTAGCAGTAAACGATACCGAGTCAAAACGTATAATGCGAGGGTCGGTGTGCGAGTAGTAAGAGGTGGACTCAATGATAGACGGTGCGTAGCGAGATATGGAAATTCTTGGGTAATAAATCGGGTGGGGACACGCTTTATTATTAGGTGCCGCCCAAGAACTGGATAGAAAGAGGGGAATAAGGGTCCATATACGTACCTCATATAAGCATCTAGCTCTGTTATCCGTACCTCAGTCTCATCTTCTCGCAAGGTATTTCTTACCCGCAAGAACTCCTCCGACTTGATCAGAATAATCCACGTGTAATCCTCAAGGGGTTCCTGAACTTTGGTGTACATGTTGTCAGCAGCGTCCTCAGCATTGTTTTCCGCTAGCTGTGCACTGATATCACTCGCCCAGAGCTGTTGTAAAATATCAACACCGGCTGAAGCAAGTAAGTCCTGGTCGAAGCTCTCAATGAGAACATCACGATTTTGTTTACGCCACATAGCATTGAGCGAAGCCAGTGACTTCCTTCTTGCCTTCGTTTTTGAGGATTTGTGGAGATAAGCCATCATGTCCGCACAGAGCCCGGTCCATGCGAGCTGAAACCCTACTGCATGGACATGGACCTTCCTCGATGTAATAGGCTGGTGATCCCGAACCAGTTGGTCATAGCGACCTCCTGCCGCGAAGACGGATCGTCTCTTCTGATCGTACAAGCACTGAAAGAGTAGGTTCCCACGGTAGAACATTTCGTTGTAGCTGCTGAGTGGGCTGATATAAAATTTGCGTCTAACATTAAGACGAGCAAGGTATTTTGTTACTGCATGCATGTGGGCGAATATCGGTTCAAGGTTTGTAGTGTCTTTCAATATCGTTCGCAGTCTTTGAATAGCCTTATCGAGTGAATCTCGAAAGTCGAATCGCTCGAGCTCGTCAAGGGCAGTGGCCGGAACAGCAATGGGTGGCCCACGCAACTCGTGTCGTACCTTGCCCCAGGTCCATTCTCCAGTATGAAGCTTGCTGATTGTTTGTTTGACAGCAGACCACATCACGGTGTCTATATCGCAAAAATGTAGTATTGCGTCGAGAAGCCGTGAATGGTTGATATGGTAGCACATTTGCACAGTAGATACATTGGGAAACGCCTGGACACATTTCAGAGTCAGCTTCTCCTTTCAAGGACATGGGCCAAGAGACTTAGTCCTCCCACAAAGAAGTCAATCAACAAGTGTCGTAAGTAAGAATAGTCTTCGTAGAAGGAAGGTGAATAAGATCAAGGTGGTTTAGTTTAGAAATGTGCTCACATCAATGATCTCTTCAATAACTTTCAGAACCTCCGCCTCCTGAAATGCGATGTCGACGCCTTTCCCGGAAACGATATCGAAATTAGCTTCTCCAAAGATCTTAGGTTGATCTCTTGAATGATCGACCCGATAGACGTTGTCGAATATGAAAGTCTTGCGTTCCGGTCGTACTTGCCGTGCAAGCAGCATTGCGTTTGGTAGGATTAGGTCATACGGAAGCTGCATGATTTTGCCAGTGTGGTTCACGAACGTAACGACGTCTTCGGAAGAATAGTATGAGTGGTAAGGAAACAACGCAGGGCTATCGGTCCGCTCAACGGCCCCATGTCGGTGACAGATCGCGGTCAGTCTTGCTTTAACCAATGCCTGAAGGTCTAAGTCATTGAGAGAAGTCCTTGACATAGCCTTGACATCTTCGAGTAACGTTACTGCTTGCATCGGGTCTCGGACAGCTGCTTCCTGAATCGCGTCGGCCTTCTCCCCCTTAGCAAAGAGGCTACTGATGAATTGTGATCGGAAGCGTGATGTGCGGTCATTAAGAAGCCGGCGTGCCATACGCAATGACTCGTCTTCAGCTTGGACCGGAATCTCCCCACTGTCAAGCAGCTCTGAGCTACTTGGTCGTCGAGATGGTTTGTGCTGTACCAGTGACATGAATATCCTGGCCTGCGCATATTCCGGAGTCAGCATTGTCTGAACTAAACGTTTAACCAAACCAACTATGAAAGATCGCTGTGAGTGAAAGATGGACCAACAGAAGAGGTCGCTCCAAAGACACGAAGCAACAATCAAGAACTTATGAACAAAGGATGGCTCAACACGAGTGAGTGCTTGCAAACACCAAGGTCATAATTAGAGACCGTGTAAGCAACAAAGTGCTCGAAAGGTGGTATGGCCTCGCCTATCTACGAGAAATGATCCAGAAAAGTGCCTTACTTGCGTAGATTTTTCTGGGACATCGAGTACTGTGGGTAGGATATGGTTCTCCTTTTGCAATTGCGCAAGGGTCCCTGCCCGCTCCATGCCCGTTGAGAAGGGTACGTTCATCTCGAGAAGGATCACACCTAGGGAAAACATGTCGGCTTTCTCATTGTACTTCCCATTTCCGGCCGATCGTACTTCCGGCGCGACGTAGGAAGCGGTCCCTACATCTTTGGTAAAACTACCAAAGATCTCCGTTTGGGTCATTCCGGTAGTGGGAGCCCGATTGCCGATTGTGCGATAGTCACCAGGTCTCGCGAGACCGAAATCACCAATGCGTACGTCGCCATCACTGTCAATGAAGATATTCTCGGGCTTGAGATCACGATGTACGATGGATAGCCCATGAATGTGCGCCAGTCCTTGCACAATCTGTCTGAATAACCTCCATATTTCAACAGGATTCGCCTGTATGCCGGAGTTGATCAGATCACGTAACGTTTCCTGTTTGCAATACTCCATCTGTATGTAGAGAATGGTCCAAGTTGCCTTTTCCCGAGTGCCTAATGGTGCCGCATCATTGCTGTGGGAAAGCACTAAATTCTTGTCATCAGCCTCTGTCCTGTCATTGTCTTTCCCTAGGCTTATCATATCGCTGCCCTCGTCAACGCTATCAGAGCTGTTTTCTTCGTCGTCATCGCTGCTTACTTCTCCATTATCGCCATCGTTAGCGAATACAATCTGTGCATTGGTTGAGCTAATGAAGTCAAGCCCCCTGGAACTGGCTGGCAAGACCTGTCCCTGTCCGTGTCCGCTGTTTGTTATTGATAATGTAGAGTCATCATCAGATGAATCAGAGGGTTCCTTGTCATCGGTCGAAATTCCATCCTCGATCCATGAGGCAAAATACCGAACTACGTTTGGATGGTTGAGACGCGACAAGACCGTTACCTGCGCATTCTTTGGAGTCAGCATTGCCTAATCGAGATTTTGGACAGAGCCATGAGAGTCGCAACGGTGCAGGAAGCGGCCGGAGAGAAAGGCAAGCTCTCCTAGTAATCGAATGCAATAGAAATGGCTGCGGAGCCAATCTTGGTGGACAGAAGGGAATACTACCCGAAAACCCCGAAGTAATAGTTACATTGCTAAGAGCATAGAAGGGCTCAAAAATGGGCCTGCTAAGGGAAGAAGAAAGGTACAATCATAGACAAGTAAGTAAATGAAAGAGCGACCAGAAAGGTGGCGTGCATTCGAAGCATGTCTCGCAACTAGAAAGTAGACAACTCAGGATGATGCCTTACCTCGCTCAACACAGGGTCAAGCGCAGCCTTGGAGCGCGCCTTGACCTTTTTGATTGCATAAGGCTGGCCACTGTACCCAGTACAGAGTAAGCGGTGTTATGATTAGATGTGTGTAGCGGAGGAGGACACATGTGTGGGCAGTATGGCAGGAGCAGCTGCGCGCGGAATACCGACTTTGATCCGGAGTTTGACAAGGAGGAGGAAAAGAAGCGCGGAGTACACGTACTCCACTTTATTTCTAGCACGAAAGACCTCTCCAAAACCACCGCGGCCTAAGCGGCCGTCTTCCACAAAATCTTTCGCATACCTGGAGCTGGATAGCGACGCTGGCACCGATTCACGTCGAGATCGACTTAGATGTGAGGACAAACTCTGAGTTGACGACTCCAAAGTTAACAAATCTTTGGTCTGTTCCCTATCAAACAATGCATCTTCATTTCGGAAGAACTCGAAATGCAGTAAATCCCAGGCTGAAGGCCGTTTCTTGGGATTGCTATTGAAGATCTGACTTAGCAAGGCCTTCAGGCTCGATGTCAGTCGGAGCTCGTCAATCATGGGGACCGGGCCTGCAGAGTACTGGCTTAAGATACCGACGCCAAAAGCCATTTGCAGAAAGCAACGGCCAAATTCCCAGATGTCAGTCGCCGGCACAGGATCCTCTGAAGCATTTGCATTGACAACTTCGGGTGCAGTCCACGAAATTGGAAAGTAATTCGGGCCAGCTCCCTTTTTCAGGCTGTGCAAGTCTCGTTCATACCCACCATCTGCAAGCGTTGCTACGGTGATCTTTCTGTCACCTCGTTCGGCTTCACGGTCTCTCAGCAGAAGAATGTTGCTGAGGTGTAAGTTGGCGTGAGCTGAACCGTGTCGATGGTAATGCTGGAGGCCTTCAATCAGCTGAATAGACCAGGCCCGTACCAACTTAATGTCCAGCTTGTCCACAATGTCCAGTGTTTCCCTCAACGACTTCCGGTTTGCCATTTCCATCAGTATGCTGACGCTCCAACCGTCCAACGACCTCTGGATTCGAAAATCTATAGGTTTAGTGATGTTCTGGTGAGAAGCTAGACCCATATGAAACTCCAATTTCGACTCAAGATTTTGTATGAGTCTCTTCATAGAAGATTTGTTTCCACTGGAAGGGGAGAAATGGCACTCCTTCATGATTAAAAATGGTTGCTCATCTACACTAGCATCGCCTTGAGAATTGCTGATTGCTTGGACAGTTGATACTTCGCAGACCGGTCCCAGACTGTATCTAACCTTCTTATGGACAGAGGTGAAGACTACTATTCTACCGTTGGGGTCTTTGACACGAGACTGCCGTTCGAACACGATCATTCCAGGGAACTCAGCCCCATCAACGCCACCATCATGAGGCGTTGGCATAGGCTTGACATTACGTTTTGTAGCTTGAGTCTGCCGTTGTATGACCAGTTCTTGAAGTAACTGCTCTTCTTCCTGGTGTGCCAGCATGTCTCTTTGCCGTCGCTGTTCTTCTTCTTGCATTACTTCAATCCTTGCAGCTTGCTCGTTCACTGCGCGCTCTTCATCCAGAGGAAGTGTCTCCTTGGGATCGCGCCACGTTTTATCCAGAATTTCTTGGAGGGAGCCAGCGATTTCGTGGATCATTTCCGACCCAAGAAGGGTTTGCGGCTTGCTCTTCAACATTTCTTCGGCCTCATTCCTTGATGTCTGGCGGATTTCAGTGCCGAAAAGCAACGTCAACCGTGGCAAAGTCTTTGGGTATGTGGGTGGGAGCGAGGTAGTGAGGGTAAGACCCCCATTTTCGTCGCCATTGGGGGCTCTGAATTTGATTTTGAATGATCGATCAAGAGTTTTCTGGAAGGACACGATTTGCCATGCATTAGCAGCAAGTACACGGGATAACAGCTACCGCAGTGTGCATATGAGTGACCTACAACCCGCACATAGACGAACAAATACGTCTATATGAGGAGACTCTATTCACCTACATTCCACGCTCCGGTTCTTGCTTCTTCCTCGGCAAAGTCGTCCATGTAAATGGAGCGCAGAACTTCAATCTCATCCTGCTGAATCTCCGAGTAATTCGTTGCATAGGGAGCCATGGCTTCATCTAGACCGTGATTTCATGATTTCACTAATCTAATTCCACAGATCACAATTTCACGAGGCATATCGTAAGGCGAAAGATGCCGATGGTAGTTTGATTGAATGGGCTGAGAGCTCGAGAAGCATGGATCATGGCCTGGATGGCTTCAGTTTTGGAGTGCACGCTCGCACACCAAGGAAGATCTCGAGCTGCAGCTGGAAGACCAGCTGCAGCTTATCGTACAACATTCATAATGACGAGGATTGACTTAGAGTCCAGAGTACTATGACCGTCGCTAAAATTCAAAGCTTGGGATGTGATGCGGTGCAGAAACTGGGATAGCATAAAATCTGACGAATCCCTGCAATCCTTATCGATAAGGCTAGATTAACGTGGCTTGGCGCAGATCAGCCGAGATGTAAACAACGACTGAAACTCAGCTCAGACATAATGTTTCCTACGTTAGGCTCCGAACGCCAAACATGAGTGTCAACTATTGATGAAAGCAAAGATCACTTCTGGAAAATGCTAGAATGGCTTACTGGGTCTTTGCGACCCGCTGACGCGCAAATTGGGGCAGGTTGGTTCGAGTGGATCTAAGCATGTCACACTACCCTATGCTCATAAATTCGCAGACAATGGCGCCTCGTACCTGGAAGAGCCTCCCGAGACCCCAGCGCCCTTATTTGCCGTTCGTGCTTTCAAGACGGCAATCTTTGGAACCCCGCACCCGTATCAGAGAGAAGTCAAACGCCCTGTTCAGCCGAAAACGGAGGACCGTAATACAAAACTCAATGCTCCAGTAGTGAAGCCAAAGAGCAACCATGCCTTCGAAGGAAGTGACGGGATCAACAGCGACCCTGTTCGCGACGCTGATAAGCCTGCCGTGCCGGACAGGCTTGACCCACTGGCTTCTCCAGCCAAAGGCATTCTCCTAACTCCAGGTACTGCGACCACTCGACGTAAGACAGTTTCGTTCGGGAACATGGATTCGAAGCACTGGGGAGAAGCAGAACAGCCCATGAATAGCACTGCGGAAGCGAAGACCGATCTTCCCCTTACATCAAATGAATTAGGGTATGATACAGCGCCAGAGGGAAACCCGCGCCATTCGACGCTCACCAGGACTTTGATAGAGTTGTCGAAGAAGAAGCCGGCGAAAGTGCAATCCTCAGCTGGTACAGATCTTCAAGAGAAGAGTGGCAGACAAGCGTTTAGCATGGACTTCTGTACGGACAGTATCCTTGGATCCAACGCTGATGTTACCGTGGATCTAAGTCAACCACGCTCAAGATCGGAACAACACTGGAAGGCAAGGTACGACCAATACCATAAACGATCGCACCGAGAAATGAAAAAGATGATCAAGTACGGTCAGAACGTGAAATCCTATGCTGTGAAGAAAGACACCGAAGCCACAAGCCTGAGCGAGAGGCTGAATAGGGAATTAGCGAAGGTAGCCGCTCTGGAGACCAAGGTATCAAATCTAGCGACACAATTGGACAGTGCCCAACTCGAGGGGCCAAACGAAGAGAATGGCCATGGCAGGCTGGTCAGCGAGTTGGCGCAACAGACGGCAATGACCATCAAACACAAGCAGAGAGCAGATGGGCTCAAAACGGCCTTACAAAGGCAAGGTTCTTCGGAAGCCTTCGAGGAGCCACAGGGAAATCCCGTCGCAGAAGCGAAGTCAGACGCTCCTTCTGAAGTCGTGTCAATATGTGCTGAGCTCGAAAGCTTGCGTGCAACTGCGAGTGCAGCAGAAAATCAAGCCATAAAATTTGAGAAGGAAAATGCTGCACTTAAGCGTAGTTTGGCGAGAGTGAAAGAAGAGATGATGAGCTATGAAACGAGGCGGCAAGCCAGGGAAGAGCGACTGAAGAAACGAGAAGCTAAGCACAAAGCCGCGAGAGAAGAGTGCGAAAAGCGGCTGGCGCAGCTCACGATCGAGCACGAGGAACTGCTACGGACCTCGGGTGAGCTCCCAGTGGTGGACATGATGGCCGAGATCCAGTCGATTCAGAAAGACGCAGGGATGCAAGATTTTTTTGAGGGTCATACAGAAACCGATCGCATTCCAACGAGTGATAAAGGAAACGCCAGACCCTTTCGAATCGATGAACAGGCAAAGTCACCATATATCTCCCCTCGCAAACGACGGCTACAGAAGCCTGTTGTGGATACCTGGTCACTCAGCAGCCCACGCGAGGATGAAAACCAAGCACCACCCTCCAAAGAACCCACCGTCCTCGCTCCATCCAGTGTCAAACACGACATCCAGCGCACCCTGAAAGAGATTGATCAAAACCTCGTCCCAAAACAGGTCCCAGAGACGACTCAGCATCTCGACCTAAAACCCACCAAGCCCAACATATCCTCTCGAATGCCACCTCCACCCCTTCCTCAACTCAGCAACACAATGGCCTCAGCCACCCGCCGCATGCACAACCGACGCACAACAATCACCTCACCACGCCCCTCGATGATAAATGTAGCATCTAGTCCTGCGAAACTACCGGAGCCTTCGCATCCAACGCAGATCGATAATGAGGCTCTGAAGCCATCGGTGGCTAGCATGGGGCGATCGGCTAGTCTGAAGTCGAGGGCGGGAAGCAGGACGAACACGATGGGCTCGGGGAGGGTGTCGTCGATGTCTTTGGAGAGGGCGGAGGCTGCGAAGGCGAGGTTGGCGAGGAGAAGTGCGGAGAAGAGGACAAAGCAGGGCGGTGAGAGGTGAGCATGTAGGAGCTCGATGCTTGTCTTTGCGCAAGTGTCGGAGTGAAAGCAGTGTACCTGTAGTAGCGATGATTGGAACAGTCTAGTGATCAGCGAGCTCAGATCAAGTATGTTGAAGTGTCATGAATGTGAAACTATGGGCTTATTGAGCATATTTGCTCAAAGAGCAAGGGGCGTGAGCTGTATTAAGACATCGCTGTAAGATACATTAGATAATAGAGCTTCGTGTATCTGATCGTTATCAAGACCGGCCGAACGCCAAGCAATGCCAGCATAGAGATCTGTCCAAATACCTATTGAGGAAGATCTCGCAGCGGGCGCCCGAGCACCATACTAGACCATGGATAAAGCCTGCCACCTGCCGAAAACATCCCCAGAGAAAGACCGCCAGCGCCACCGGAACACCGTCGCTATGCCCCGGATACGCCTCGAAAGACCGATATATCCATTTTCTTATGCCACGAGGAGGGATGATCACGGTGCAACAGAACCAAGATGGATCCGACGTTGTGCCTTAGCATGTCGATCAGCAAGTTGAACTGTCCCGCTCAAGCCCCCTCTTCTCCAGCCTCCTCTTCCTCCTGGTCTTCTTGATCCTCGTCATCCGGCAGCCCATCATCGCCATCCTCCGTCATCTCTTCATCTGTATCACTGCCCCCAAAGTCGTCTTCCTCGTCCGAGTCGACCCAGAAATCTTGGTCATCCTGGGGCTTCTCGGGCTTCTTTGCTGTAGATTCGTGTGTAGGCATGACGAAGCCGGCCGGAATGTCTGCCTTGCTCTTCTCGACGTCTTCCTTCACTCTCTTCTTGAATCCGTTGGGATCTTTGCGTAGCATCACGCCTGCATCAACATTTGCTGGCGAGGAACATTCGGCGTCATCGAGCAGCGAAATGATGCTAATCAGGACGGATTCGACACGTTGAGCTGGCGACCAGCGCTCGCCGGCAGATTCGCCAGACATCTCGTCGTTACCTGGAGCGTGGAGAATGGAGATGCAGAGCTTGCCGTCTGCATAGATATTTGGGTGGTAGACTGGGTGGTTGAATTGGAAATTTGGTGGCGAGTAGGGGTAGTTGTTGGGGAACGTCATCTTGGCTTTGAAGTAGCCGCCGTAATATAGTGAGTCGGGATTGATGACGATGAGGGCAACGTTCCAGTTGAAGATATCGTCATCGTTCAGCTGCTACAATGTCAGATATCGTTGGTCTTGGGGTGGATGTCAAAGTTGACCTCGACTTCGACCCATTTTTCCTGAGAGAGGGACTTAAACTCGTTGAGTAGTATACGCTCAGACATCGTTGCTGATCGGTGAGGAGGACAACCGTATGTAGCTTGGATGGAGTGATTATGGGAGGAAGTTCCTTGGAAAGAATGAGGTGTTGGACGGCTTTGGTCAAGGATGATTGGATGGATGGTGGAAGGAATGAAAACGATCTTGGCCTCTTCAGCAGATATTCGTGTCAAAGAAACATGGTGTCGTCTTCTCCTGTGGTACCTAATCGGAACACTCAGAGCTTATGGTACGGATGACAGTGTTGAGAGCTCACATGGGTGAAGACCACGATACCTGAGTGAGACTGACAGGACCGAGGCCTTTCAGGCCCGCAGACGGCAGATCGACGGCTAAAGACTAGTGCCAAATGCCAACTTTCTCCCCCTGCCCCTCTAAAAATAGTGCTTGGACACACCACAATACACCACAACTCCATTCTCAACTACAAGTTAGCCGCAAGGCCCTTGCGATTTACACACTAAGCCTCGCGGTGCTGCATACGGAGGCTCAATAATTTCTTTGGAATCTACTAAATGTTGGAATTCAGACCGAGTCGGCCTTGGCAGATGACTAAGCAATGTCTTGGCATGCATATGCAGAGTTTTCAGTCATGCGTGTTCTTTTACATACTTACATGCACATCCATAATAGTCAACATACTATTGCATTCAACCAATGAGACTGCACATGCTTCATATCTTCCATTACTAACCCTTCTCCGGCTTGTGCCTGGACCTTGATGCATCCAGGTGTAGGGTGTTGATGGGGAGGAGCTACAGGATCAGCGAGGTAGGTGTAGGAGCGCGTCTATGCTTCCCTCGCATATCTAACTAGGGCGACGATGGAATGGAAGGGAGATTTTGGTCGAGCAGGAGAAACTCGGTAGCGACTTTTCATGCCCACTTTCGATCTCTCCCTTTCTTGTTGCAGGACCGTAGGAATTCAAGAAGACGTTAGAGCATCCCGTTCGGTCTGTAGAGTTCTCCCTTTCGCACTTGGAGCTGCTAATATTGCACAGCGAAGTCGTTTCTCAAAGCACAGAAACACACCCAAGTAGTGCTTCAAAGGTTCGCGGTTAGTGGCGACAGGATTTTTCTTCACCTCATCTTCTATAGTTATGCAAAATTCATAGAGACATTGTTGTGTAATTTTTGTGTCCATGAATATATCTATGGCCAACTTAACATCATTTCGTATACCCGAACAAAGCTTGGCTTTGAAGGTTTTCTTGCATATGATCGATCAATTTTATGGAAGTCCCTGGGACTAGCTTCATTGTTCCTAACTCTCTCTGGATCAATTTCTTCTAAGAAGATACAAGCGTTTGCGCCGAATTATATCTTCTAGGCCTTGAAAAGAGGTGACCGTGAGTGGCTAGGTCTTCCGGGGAACAAGAAAAATTATAGAACTCGGTGACGTTTTAAAGTTGGCCCGCTGAATGCTGCGACTCTGTTAGCCTACCTCGCCCTCAATCGTGTCTGGACTATTCTGCAAGGATTGGCACTCGCATATTTGAAAGGTATATTTTGGATGCGATCACAACTGAGCTTCTAAGACTTCGTCTCTTGACCAGCTAAAGCTCCGTATCACTGCTCAATCCATATCATCCATATCTGTGTTTCCCTCTGTCTTGAGGGTTGAATTCTTGAGAATTTGTACAAGTCCAAGCACGTCCCATAGATTCGATAATACGATATGAACCATAGGTGCTCCGAGCTCCGGCAAACGCATCGGACCTTGGATAGACTTCTCTTGGCGTTCATCAGAGGTTGTTCAATCATTCGGTTTCAAATAATCCAGCGTGCCAAGCTAGCTTTCAGGAATAGGAGCAATTGGAGGGAGATCATCCCCAGAAATATTGACCATCACCGCTCCAGAAAGACAGTACATCGAGATCGGTGCTGGAGTCCTCTGGGCACATCTTTGAACACTGTGTCCGCAATCTTCGGAATCATACCAGAACCAGAAATCCCTAGTATCTTGGGCACGTTACCCTCATTGCTGCCACTCTTCCCAATACCAAATCTAGTGCTCAGATCTAAGCATATAGGATGCAGAAACCTTGATCTGCTGAGCCTCAGACCACCGTCCGAAGTCCAAACCAGCGATCATGCACCTAAAAGGACCGTCCACAGCCCCCCTACTTCTCGCTATTCGGCTTCCACTATTCCAGGCAAATAAATGCCCGGGCGTATAATCCCTTCACCTATCATACCCTTGACCCCGTCCTTGAATACGTAAAAATCGAAGACTTTCTTGGATTTTTCCTTCAGAATGAAATCATAAAGCCTAATATGATCCTACAATTAACGGCTGTTCGTTTGAGGCAACCGAATGAGCATTCGCAACACTATTGGGGACAGCAAGCTAGCAGAATAGAAAGTAGAGGCTTGTACACCTCGAATCCTTCTATCTATAGGATTTATTGGGGGTTGAAAGGGATGGGTATCAACGGGCGTGGGAAAGGAAAACGATGACTGGATAAAGAACAACATACCTTTTCGCCGTATCTCCCCATTCCTTCCAATTCATGCCCGGGCCGTCCGGGCGTATGCTGAGAATCACCTTTTTGGAGGCAAGGGAGCCAGAAGAGTAGAATTTAGCTTGTCCGAGTGGCTGGTCTGAATTGCTATGGATGATCGTGGCATCTCTGATGGCTCTCATGGCAGCACTAAGGGCAGCCTGGTAGGAAACAATTGTATTGTACTCTGTTTCTGGAAGCATGTTGAACTGATATATAATAGATAGTCCGTCCGGATAGGCGAATCTACCGTCAGTCTCAGTATCTGCATTCGGAATTTCCTCGGACATACATGGTCCTCTGTATGAACAGCATAGACGGTTACCTACCTCAAAAATGTCGAATTCGTCAAATTCTGTCCTTCACTGACTAATTGAGGTGTAATCAGGACAGTGGGTTGGGTTGCTGGCAGCGACAGTGCAAGGCCGGAGTAACACACCAGGAGATGGACGAGAAAGAGAACAGTGGTGAACAGTGTTTTGATAGGCATGCTGATAGCAGAAAGTGGTCAACAGACTGCTGGGGGCCTCTTTACATCTTCGACGCTCTCGTCACAGGTTGATAAGTGTATCCTGCGGAAGTGGCGGCTCTGCGCCACTATGTTCTAGGCGGAGTAAGCGTGATAGAAGACCTTAGCTTCTGCATCACAAGAGGCAAAAGACAGCCTCAGATAATCATAATGGATCCAGGCTAGCCCTACTCTCCCGCTACTCACCATCCTGCTCACCTTCTGCTCCCGCCCGCTCGGGCCTGCTCCTCAAACATCAGGCCATCTGCTATTCGGTCCTTCGCGTGAAGCATACCGCATCTTCTATCCTCTGCCAGCGTTCACAGCAATTCACATGGTCTGGTTCGATTCGTATGGCCGACGTATCTTTTTCTAAGATGTCAAGAATTGGCTATTACGACAGCATTAGCACCGGCATTTACCACCAATCATGATCCCCATAGAATCGCTCGCAGCTCTATCATTGTAGGGGTCGTCGCTGGTCACGCTCTCGACATTGTCGTAGCCTTCTTGAATTGCCTGCTCGGGCGCCCAGTGCGTTAGGAAACCCGTCCAGAATAACAAAGTGGTTTTCAAGGCGAGGTAGGGTGGAGCTAGTCTCAGGGAATGGCATGAGAAGTTGGGAGGAGAGAGGATGATAGTGATGTCGAGGTAGAGAACTGTCTGTGCTGCTTGGTCTTTGGAGCGTATGTCGAGGTCATCGGAATGTGCTGACCGGGACCCAGGCGTTTTAAGGTACTTATGACCTCGTGCTAAGACTTCGGAATGAGCCAAAGAAGAGAGCACCTGGGAAGCGTGACAGCTCCAAGTGAGCATCATGCGTCTTTCCTATTGTGACTCGTTAGGTTCCGACTTCGTCCACGTGGACTAGATGTCCCGAGTGAAGCTAGATTGTTAAGCTTTAGCTGTAGTCATGAACCCAAGAACAACGGAAGGCGGTATACGTTTTCGAAAACATCGTCATTCATAAGTAAATTTCATATATCCATAATCACCAACGCCACGCCAGATGCAACCCACGCCACCAATGTTCCTATCCGCTTCAGTGCAGAAGCTCCCCCTATAGATATTCCTGCCCTCGGAGAGTTACAAGTGATATCGAGAGTGCCCCGTTTCTGGGTCCCGTATGTATAGTTCAAACCATGATTCTGAAGCGGACACACGAACTGTAATGATGCTGGGCAGCTCTGCACCAGATTATAACACAGATCCGAGCACGGAAGAACTTCTTTGTAAGGGCCAGGTTGGATATCTGAATCAATCATCGGGTTCCGACTCTGACTAAAGGCTACCCTAGATCTGTTCTGAGCGTTGAAAGCTGGATCATTTGCAGCTTGAGCGGCTAGCGTTGCGTTCGCGAAGCTCTGATTCACAGCCCGTGGCTGCAAGTACGAAGCTGGATTGGAGTAATCTTCACACCTAGGAATGGTGACGGCACAAAGCCATTCTCTATAAGCTTTATCGCAGTCGTCGCAATTCCTTGCGAGGGAGTACTGGGCGGATGAGGTGGTATCGCAAGCGATTTGCTGAAGTGAGCGGCTGAAATTAGTGTACTGATCTCTGGCATAAGCGTCGTATTTCTGGCCAAGCACAGTTACGTTAAAATGGCTGAAGTTAGCCGGAGCAGAGTATGCTACTGAGCTGCAGAATGTGAGATTGAAGAGTAAAGCGCAATTGTTGTCTGGGCAAGAGTTGTGAGCGGATTTGTCTACAACGTCGCTGAAAAGCATACCTGATTTGGTTGTAAAAGTTGAGCCAGAACCCCATACCATTCCCCCACCACCCACAACACCATTGCCAGAATCCGTGGAATTCCCGATAATAGCTGTGATTGCGTAGTAAGTTGAGCTTGCATTCAGGTTCCTCACATGGAATTGCTGCTTTGGGCGGCCATCACCAGCTGATGTCATGCCAGCATCAATGACAGCTGGAGACCGAGCATCTGCAAAATTTTGCAAGGCGCATACTGAATGCCGCATGCCCTGTATGGACGGATTATCAATGTTCTGAACGAAGATGCTAAATGGGGGCGGCCCATTCATCCACTGCTTGATATCTGCCGCTGACGAGTTGTCGTTCGTAGTGCTGTTAGTGTAGAGAAGGGCCGAGCTTGTATCGCTGTCGACGAAGTTGACGTTGGGCTCGGTAGAGTTGGAGGCATAGAACCGGTCGACAGAAGCCGTGAGCTGATAGTTGTACACTCCAGTAAAATCTTTGTTGCCAGGCGCCGAAATTCCAAAAAAGACATCGCCCTTCACGGAAATGTTTAACGATCCAAAGCCTTCAACAATTGCAACCGCATAGTCCTTGTCTGCAGCGTTGGGCTGGGTGTTTCCGGAGCTCTTGGACACGTACAGCTCTAGTTGGCCCGGAGGCCCGGTTTGAGAAGATGTCTTCGGAGTTGGCTGAAGGCACGTGGTCAGGCTGATGTACAGTATCCTCTCGTCGGGTGAATCAGGAGTTGCGGGAACAAAGGTCATTAGAGGTGACGAGGGAAGGCCCGGGGTCGATGGTGCTTTGGGTCCGTATAACGATTGATTTGAAAATGTCCAGAATTGAGTAGATCCTTGCTCAATATTCAACTGGCCTGGAGCGTTGCTTGCCAAATTCTGATTATCCCCTCCAGCTCTGCCAATTATGCTGCGGTCAAAACCAATGAACTCCGACTCATAATTTCCCACCTCACTCCTCAGTGCCAGTACTTGGGAAAGCTTCTGTAATCGAGGGTGATTGTGATCTTCATGTGCTATCGAATCTCCATTTACAGCGGAGATTTGCTGAGGACACAGGAAATGGGCGAGAAGATATGCAAGGAACCAAGGAACGCAAAGGAGAGAAGGCGATCGTAGCTCAGAGCACGCGATCCAAAATGATCGCATCGATAAGGAGAACAAGCCAGCTTATTTCCCCAGCCAGCCTCAGTAGGTGAACCGAAGAAGTGGACCAGGGAATCGTGTCTCTATAATAGCATTCCGCATCAATAGAGTCAAGAGTGCTGGGTGTGGAGAAACTACCGGACAGTAGCTGCGACGCGAGGATAAGGGGATAGGTGGTTGTTGGAGCCCATAGTTCATAGAGTGGAGACGGAGGCGAGCTGACGTTTGAGACCGGGCCTTGCCGTCGACGCCGTTTCGAACCTTCAAATGGTCACATCGCAACGGCTGTGACCGAATCCATGACGGCTTTGACTATGCCAGTCGAGGGGCAACATGCAGGGGATGCAATTTTCTAATATGGGGGTACCAAAGTCGCTCATAGATGTGGGTAAAGACCTGCAATGACAGGAAGACGCATTCTTGATGTAGCAGCCGTATTTAAGGCCGCCCGCGGAGTCGCCTCCAAACATGTTGCCTCTCGGGCTCACCAATTGGGTGTCTTCAGCAAGACATCTACACTTGCAAAAGCAGTGCAATCACAGACTGACAGAGTCACTCTTACGGTGAAGGCAGCTTCGGCTCTTGCAAATCGTTTCAATGGCCCAGCGCCCCAGTATCCTACTCGAGCCTCCAAGCCTGTTACGACCCCCAAAAATTCGCCTATACCCAACGGAGTGGAGATTGAAGTGGTGTCGGAAGGAACTAAAGAAGTGGACGAGTCTACTAAGAATCATCTCTACAAGAGATCAGAGGAAAATACAACCGCAGAGCCTCTGGTGGCCGATGGTCTGAACGTGAAGCAGGAAGAGGCAAACAGACACCCTTTCTCGAACGAGTCTGTTCGTCCCACAGGAGCAGTCGTAAATGCGTCCGCAAGAGAAGGGGAGGCTTCATCCAAGACACCGAAAGAAGTGATTGAACCATCAGACAAGGAAAAGCAGAGGCGGGAGCCTTCACCTTTGCGCCGAATGCAAGTGCCAAACAAAATCGAGGACTCTCATCAAAACCACGACCTTGTGGCTGATAATCAAACCAATCAAGATGTTCTTTATTCTTCGGATCCGACTAACCACGAACAAGCTGTTCCGGAAGGCCAAGCTGCCCCAGAACAAGACCAACCTTCTAGTGAAGCATTCTCGGAGATATTTCACAGCCCAAGAGTAGCAAGGATGTTGGGTGGTCAGCCCAAAAGGGGTGCCCCTTCTGGGGGTCTGGAATTACCTGGGGCCAAGGGGACGCCAGCGGAGGAAAGCAAGCCTCTGCGGGGGAGTGACCGTGTATCGTCCAGCATAGGGACGCCCGCGCCGACGATCCATGGTGCTCCAAGCTCATTGGTAGAAAGCTCAGAAACAACAACCGCCAAGAAACGTGGCAAGGAAGACGTGCATGCATTGGCCGCAGAGATGGCGAAAGATGCAGAGAATATACCATCAGACGCCTCAGGGGTGAGTCTTGAGACTTGAAAGAGCGCCAGCTATCCTGCTGATTGACTGACAGTCGTCTGATAGGTCACAAACGATATGCAGAATGGATCCTCCAAAGTTCCGTACGAAATGCGTGAGTCTCGTGTACCGTCGTCACGATTTGGACGGATATGGCAGTATGGAGGATTGGCCGCATCGATGACATTCGGTACATTTGGTGAAAGCTTTCGTCGTGCCACTGGAGGTGGTGATAACGTAGGGGGCTCTTTGATACTCAGCGCCGGCAACATGGAACGGCTTGTGGCGAAGCTATCTCGAATGCGAGGTGCGGCATTGAAACTGGGCCAGATGATGAGCTTTCAAGGTCCGTTGAGGCGGCTCGGACCTTCTCGGTAAATTCTTGCTTATACAGGTGACAGATTCAAAGATGCTCCCAGGACCAATAAACGAAGTCTTACAACGAGTCCAAGACAGCGCTGACTATATGCCTGCCTCCCAACGGAACAAGGTTATGGCCAGCAATCTCGGCGCCGACTGGCGTGACCTCTTTTCCGAATTTGACGAAAAGCCCATAGCAGCAGCTTCAATCGGTCAAGTGCATAAAGCAATTCTCAAATCCTCCGGCCAACGAGTCGCAGTAAAGGTCCAATACCCGGGCGTGGCCAACTCAATTGACTCAGATCTCTCCAATTTGTCCATTCTCCTCACCGCTTCTCGCCTTCTCCCCAAGGGCCTCTATCTCGATAAGACCATCGCGAATGCCCGCACAGAACTAGCCTGGGAATGTGACTATGTTCGTGAAGCCGAAATGGGCGAACGCTTTCGTCAGCACCTCGCTGATGAAAGAAACACCTTCAAAGTACCGGCTATAATTAAAGAAGCCTCCGGTGCTCAAGTCCTCACGGCAGAATTTTGCTCTGGCATCGGCGTCACCAAAGTCAAGAACTGCACGCAAGAGCAAAAAGACTGGGTAGGCAGCAACATCCTCCGTCTATGTCTGCGCGAGATTACCGAATTCAAATTCATGCAAACAGATCCGAATTGGACGAACTTTCTGTTCAACGCCGAAACAAATAAACTCGAGCTTCTCGACTTCGGCGCTAGTCGCGATTTTCCCGACAAGTTCATCGAGCCTTACATCCGCACTCTCCTCGCTGCATCTCGCTCTGATCGCGCCACTGTGCGTGATCTTTCCATTCAATTGGGATACCTGACGGGGCATGAGAGTCAGGCCATGCTCAATGCACATGTCAGCTCGGTCTTGGCTCTCGCGGAACCATTCATGGAGACTGCACCCGAGATCTATGATTTCAGAGATCAGACTATTACGGATAGGGTGAGGGGCTTTATTCCGGTGATGATGAGGGAGAGGCTGGCGCCACCGCCGGAGGAGACGTATAGTCTGCATCGGAAGCTGAGTGGCGCATTCTTGCTGTGTGCGAGGTTGGGGAGTCGAGTTCGATGTAGAGAGATGTTTCGGAACGCTATGATCAAGGCTGGTGTGGATTAAGATACAGGAAATCGGCAGACTGGCTGGTTCGATGGGGTTCATGTACATATTTCGAAGCGGTTGACGAATAATAGACAATTTATATTCATTGAAGCACCAGGGGTATCATCTCTAATCTAACTATGTCGTCGTCAATCTTTACCCTTGTCTGCCGCCTTCGGCGTCCAACCCTCTCTAAGCCCACTTCTCCTCGGTGTTATCCCTTCCCATAAACCCCTCGGAGTGGCTCCAATTCCTCCAACCTTCCCCATCAATCGCTGTGCCGCAGGCGTCATCCCACCCTTTGCGATCCTTGGACTGCTCGCAAACCTCGGGACTGGAGTCTTCAGTTCCGCTTCTCTTTTGCCCGTAATCCTCTTGCCTTTGGCTACTTTGTCGACCATGCGATGATGTAAGGCTTCTCGCTTACTGCTTTCCGACAGCTTGAACGGGTTGGGTGTGCTATCCCCACTGCCGAGCAACAGCGGAGAATTATCGTAATATGGCTCAGGATCCGGCTCGGAGTCAACATATGCGTATCCATTCACTCGTGGAGTAGAAGCGCCGGAGAAAACTTCTGAAGCCGCGGGACGAGGCCGTCCGGCTATCGCGTCCTTGATGGCTGAAAGGGAGGGTGAAGGTAGTATAGGGATATCGTCCGCGGAAGCCGTGCTGGGTGGTGCCATGCGAGTGTTGTCATAGACCACAGCTTTTGGAGGAGCAGTAGAGGTCTCTTCAGCTTTCTGGGCAACGGTTTGCACGCTATCTTCGATAGAGCCTGGAGAGAACATGAATGGGTTGTCTGGCCTGGACTTCCAAGTGTCGGGCATGGCTTGTCTCTTATCTGCGGGCTCGATGACTGCCAGTTGCTTCCCGCCATTTTCAGCTTCTTCGGCGGCTTTACTGGCGGCGAGTAGGCGTTCGCGTTTCTGATGTGCTATTTGACGCGGAGCTGGTATGTTGTTGCCATTCCACATCCAAGCATACTTTTCTGCTCGCTTATGATTTTGCTTGTCAAGAAGCTTGTAGAAACTTTCATTGTCTTCGCTGGTGTACTTCTGTTGGAAGGCGCCGAGGCTCATGTTTGTGTCGACTTCGGGCTTTTCGGATTTCGTGCTCATGGTAGAGGCTGTTGTGGATACGACTGACATGGGAGTATCGCCCTGCCACATCTTCGGAGTTTCTCCCCCTCTTCCAAACAGCCCCGAGGCAGGAGTCATGCTTGTACCCCTTCTTCCCCGTAGCTTCCTTCCATCGGGTCCAGGAGTCATTACTTCAGTTAACTTCCGTCCAGCCGCTGCAATCCACTGGTGGTCTTGTGAGTCGAGGGCATCCAGATAATCCTGCTTCGATTCTGTCTCAAGCAGTCCTGGAAAGAAGTCTCGAGCTATGATGTGAGAGAGTGCGTCGGTGTATTCATCTTCGTCAAGGACTTTAGCGGGGCGTTTTATTCGTTTTGGAGGGGGTGGTGGGGGCATGAGGGATGTATCGAGGGAGCGCTTGGTGAGCGCACTAGATGGCGATGTGGACGCCATCATCATAGGTCGATCCTAAGAATTGAGTCGATGTTGAAGGTATTTCTGTGGAACTAGTGGAGTGAATCAATGAGCCACATTTGTCCGACTAGTGGCGGAAGCTAAGCGGGAGATCTACAACCCTAGGCGCCACCCTTCCGAAGCCCCTTATCGATAAGCATCACGTGATATCAAACCTTTATCTCGCATACCCCAATCCCACCACTCTTCCCTCCTCCACCCATACCCTCAAAAACCATCACCACGCATGGAAACCGCCGCTTCACCCTCCCCTCCCATAACAAAACAAATAACAATCCGCCACCCCCCCCACACCTACCTCCACCTAACCCTCCTCTCCACCTCCACCCTGGCCCCACCAGAACCCGACATCCTCACCCTCCGCGCCCATCTCACCTCCGCCCTCCAGCAGTTTCTCGGTCTGAGCGGCACCGCGATCCCGATTGATATCCTCAAAGTGGAGGGGCGCGATTGTTGGATCAGGGTGCCGAGGGAGGATGGTGGCGCGGTCGTGGGGGCGTTGGGGCAGTGGGTGGGGGATGGGGTGGGATGGAGGGTTAGGGGGAGGGGGGAGTGGTTGGGGAGGGTGGCGGGGGGGAGTGGGGAGGGGTTGTTTGGGGGGTGAGAGTTAGATGGTAGATTATGAGATGGTTTGAGGGATAGTAGTGGTGGAAGATCTGGTATTGGTAATGAAGGTGAGACATTGGTGCACAAGGGAAGCTCGCCAATATATGTCTATGACATCTATAGTTTCTAATGTACAGAGATAGTGTGCAGCGAAAAGGACGAGCTGTTTCGATTTTCCAACCAGCCACCGGTCATGCAAACGACGCCTTATCAATGATATCGCTAAATTGCAACGGCGAGAATGTTGGTAGATGATTGGAGATCGGGTTGTCTACATCATGGACATGAGTGAATTCTGGGCATAAGCCTGTCGTGGGTGTTGAGTCAGTGATTGAATTAGAGTGAACGAACGAAGAGTAGACTTACCATGGGTTTGATATCAGGATGCGGTACGGCATCAAATTTATGGAAGTCCAGCTTATATTCAGGTCCGATATTGATATATGCGCCCTTGTTCTCCGTACTATCGCAGTATTTTGGCGCGGAGAAGACAGTGATGCAACGTCCGTCATGCTCCACCTCATATCCTTCCATGCGCACCTCGTGACTTCTAATCACTGCTTCTAGCCCATTGTTCTCACAAAATCTCTTTGTGACATCGGGACCAAATTGCAGACCAACACCACGTTTGCTAGGCCCTCTACCAGGCATGGGCTGGGGATCCGTCCAGAGCATCTCCATCATCAGGCCTGCTTGACCGGGCTGCCGTTGCTTATGTCGATTGAGCTTCCTGACGTCATTGAGCGTGATCTTGTCGTCCGAGAAAAGGCCGCCGTGGAGAGTGAAGTACTTTTTGCCGATGAGCGTAGCAAGTGGGAGAGCGGAGAAGGATTCGGAGAATAATTTGAAAACTCGCTCAGTATATTTGGCTTTACATTCGCCCTCGAAGCCGTAGACTCGGTTCATATCGTCCGTCTCGTGATTACCCCGGTTCAAGAAAAAGGCGTTGGGCCGGAGCCATTTGTATGCATAGAGGAGAAGAGCAATTTCGGTGGACCAAGAGCCCCGGTCGACAAAATCTCCGTTGAAGAGGTAGTAGTGTGAGTCCGTTGGGAATCCGTTTAGTCTGAAAAGTTCCATAAGATCGAAGAATTGGCCATGTGTATCCCCGCAGACGGTCAATTTGTGATCGTGCTGCACTTCCATCTCCACCATGGTTGGCTCATCATAGACGATGTTCCTGACAGCTGCTACAATCTGGTAGACGTATTTTCGGTGCAGCTTCTTTCCACTCTTGAATCTCGAGATCATATCATCTATAAATTCTTGTGTCATCTCTTTCCCCAGCTCGGCTCCGTCATATTTCGAGTCTACTGTGATAGAATCTATGTCCAGTCCTTCGAATGCCGAAGGTTCGTCATCAACTTCTATGGCGCGCAGAAATTCCATATGCTTCATTGCTTTCTCGCATTCTGCCAGCCTGAGTTTCGCATCTGCATTCTTAGGCTCTAACCTTACAACCGTTTTGAAATCTCTCAACGCATCCCGAGATTGAAGTATGGCGGTATTGGCGACTGCTCTTCGGTAATATGCCTAGCAGCAGTCAGGAAAATATCTCTCGGTATCAACTATCGAGCAACCTTGGTGTATTTCGAGTCGAGCTCAATAGCTTTGGTGGCATCGGCAATAGCGTAGCCATATTGTTCCAGCTTGATATTAGCCTATAGAAACAAGTATGTCAGCGAGGAACCCTCAATCAAGTTTTCAATGAGATAGAATGACCTGGGCTCTGTTGCAGTAATATGTTGAGTCTTGATCATACAGATCTATAGCTTTTGTGTAGAAATCAATGGCGTTTAGCCATTCATGATTAGATACACACTTGTTGCCTTTTGCTTTGAGTTCACTCGCTTCTTGGGGAGGCGCCATGGTGATAGAAGATACGAATATGAACAATAGGTCTACAGACTCAAAACAGGAAGCTCTCTATCCAAAGTGAATAAATTATTGTAGTAGTAAAGAAAGAACAAGTGTGATGGCCGAAGGATAACGGTTCTCTGCGAATCGGAACAGGGTCGGGATCTGCAACGGTTCTTGGCCGACATGCGCCAAGCCTCCTGTTGCGGACTACTGTACTCGTGCTGCTCTCTATTCGTTCAACTTGTTACCTTTCATTTTGTACATATACACAATTCGAACCAAATTGATTAGCTGCTACTTTGTTGTAGAGAGAATGACTTCATTCGTTCCTACCAACCAGCAACGGTATCTACGTGCATGCATGGTCTGCTCAATAGTCCAAACTCATAGCGTGAGACTAGTGCCCAAGCACTTCATATTCCCTCCCAGCTTCAGAACGTCCTGTATCACGGTTCTTTGAAGACCCTGCTGAGACTGCTTACCTAGCGCTTCTTACGAGACGGATGTCCCAATTGCGAATCGTTCCTTGGCCTCGCCAACTCCACAGACGCAGTCCAAGAATGCACATCCCAAGTCTTCGAAGGCTTAGTCACAGTTGCAGATACGAAAAGCAGCTGGGTGGCTAGATGGCAGAGATTGGATGGATATATACCAGGTGTTTATGCCGTCAAGGTTGTTGGAACGGTGAGTACTTACATCGACCATTTCGATTACTCGGAGGTGACGGATGTATGTTCGACACCCGCCATTCATGGGCAGGGCAGGGGGTTCTGTGTCGTCTGAGGACCTGGCTAGCGCAATTTTGGGGCCAATCACTCACTAAATCTGATTTTGCAGTTGCCGGACGATGTGAGGCAGAATCTAGAGGACGCTGGGGCGAGATACATTCCGTAAGCATTGAGCACCTTCAAAATGTTGTATAAGAGCTAAATCAGGTACAGGAGAGACGGTACAGCCGACGATGACGAGACAGGATGATTCCAAACCAAGCGGAATTGGCCTTTCTCAATAACGTAGGAGCATCAAGTGAGGCGCTTTGGTGGTTTAAAAATCATGGGATAGAAGCGTATACCCATGAAAAGGTTATTGACTGTTTATTGATAATGACTCCGAATAACAAAGTCGATTCTACGAAAATTGGACGCAAACCTTGCCACGTTTCACGCGCATTCAAGTCTGGATTTCTGATATCTGGAAATTGCCTAATCAATGTCTTCTTGAACTACATGCGAAACTCAACATTGCCTTGGCACTTAGGCAAGCAAGCTATTAAAAGGAGCAGTTACTATAGCAGTTTCTACAGAACGTTCTCGCGATACCAGCTCCCTAAACATCCTTTGAATAATAGGGCTTCAATCCGATGGTCTCGAGGACAACGGTCTCGTCAGAGCAGGAAATGGTACAGTTGAGCCCGGCGAGAGTGTTATAGGGACAACAATCGCTTCGTGGGTATATCTGTAACATGTGACCACGGTGAACGGCACTAGTGGCAGGTCACTTGTGTCTACTTTTACACCAACGCAGGGGTTTTGATAGCTTTCCGATCCTTATTATTTCATTGCTGGTCCTGCCCTCCTAATGAGCAATAGCTACCTATGTTAAGAGCCAATGAATAGATCCTCCGAGCTATATGTATACAATTAATGCTGAAATGAAATGAAAGTGACAAAGGAAATCCTGTTTTTCGGTGCGAACCCGTGAATGAGCGTTATGCATATATTTCCAAAGCATATGAACCGTCATCGGCATTAAATTTGTTGTAAGACTCGTCATCGGCATAGTGGCGTGAGTTGTCTATCGAAAAATGGAGTAGAGAATCGAAATGTGCGAGTTGCTGGAAAAACAGTGACGTGAACGCTAGAAGGAGGTTGCCGCCCATTTTATAATCATGATGCGTGAAAGTGCCGTTTCCAATATGTTGCGGTACGCTCAAATCTGCAGGATTATCGCCGCCTCGTTGCCTGGGGGCGCGTCAATGCATGGCATCATGGAAAATCGTTGACCCTAACTTGCTGATTCCCCCTCTTTCTGTGTCGTATCTACCTGCTCGTTGATATTAGGTGTTGCTGAGTATATTCTCATTTCGCTTCTTGGTGCGGACTCTTCTTTCAGCGTTGAGCTGCTTTGCATGGTTTCTTGTGCTTCGCGAGCTATATGCTCTCGCATGCCAGCCAATAGACTCTCCGGTGCGGAAAAAGCAGAGGCCTGGGTCTCTGGAATTGTGCTTTTCACGGCTTCTTCTGTATCAATTTGCATACGATCCGCAGCCCTTGCGGTAGCCTCAAGGGACGAGATCCGAGCGGGAATGTCAGGAGCCAGTTGCATTGCTGCGGATGTCGATTTTGCTTTTTTTGCTTTTTTCTTGCTATTCGAACCCTCTCCCGCTGTTCCAGCCTCCGTCGTGCCCGGCGATGGCACAGCTAAAGTCCCTACACCCGCTAGACCCTCAAGTGAGGGTCTAGGGGTTTTGATCTTCCTGGGCGGTGGGTAGATCTCTCCCCGCTCGGCAGCTTCACGAACCCTGCGCTCGTGCTCTTCTTTGTTGGGACGTCCTCGCTTCTTCTGCGGTGGTTCTCCGGTGGTTGGAAGAGGAGCAGTAAATTGGTATGCAGGATCGCCCGAGGTATTGACTGTAGCGAATGGTTGGGCTTGAATTGTTCGGTCTCCCGGTGTGAGCGGCCCTTCAACTGGTTGCGGACGCTTTCTTTTCGGCTTTGCAGCAGAGCTCGACTGCTCGGTAGCGCTCACGGGCTGGAATGATGTTGTAGGTCCAGATTGAGTACCCAGAAGGGACTCGTAGGCTCTCATGCATGCGGAGACGGAGCGGCCTGATACATCTCTGTTAGTGTTAGGTACCTACGCAAGGCGGCATCTTCTCAAGGATCGGGTTGATGTCTCCTAATAGGGCGTCTTCTATGCAATGGGAGAACAGCGATGTAAGCTTCAACGTACCATTTGGAATTAGCATTTCGACCCAGTTCGGCTCCATCCCTTGTTCCCGAACGAGGCGTAATATTTCGAGTGGAGATATGGACGAGACCTTGAGGATTTCGGCCAGGAGCCAGCGCTGTTACGACAAGTACGTTAACTTTATCGTATCATCGAGCACCACAAGCGAGTAGCTTAGATTTGGAGCAGCTCATATTGGCGGAGCGCCCTTTGAGCCTACTGATAGCTCTCACATACCTGTTCACGCTCATCGAAGGGCTGTTCGCTCGAAGCCATGGAAAAGATCGATGTATGGTCAATGGTACATCAAGAAAACGTACTGAGGTTTCTCGAAGAATGGATATTAGAGTGTGATGAAAGTCGCTGAACGATAGCAAAGTGCTGAATTAGATGAGTTCTGATCCTAAAGCTCTCCCAGGGTGAAAGGCATAAAGATCGTATAAGAACGAGTGTCGGGATTACTTCAGCGCCATCATAGACACATTAAAGCTCATAAAATGAAAGCTGAGATGCAGCACCGGAGAAGAGAATGAGCATGAGCAGAAAGGAGAGGAGAGGAGAGGATAAGCAGGCGGATTGACTGTCTGGAGCAGAGGTTGAATGGTCATGGGAGCTCGCAGGCGCAAGCCGTTAGGTGCATGAGTTCGCTCTTCAAACCGTGCGCCAGCCGCACTGCGATTGGACCTAAACCCGCGATGATCTCCCATGCCGTTCCTGCTGCATTGCCTCTTTCTTCATTGTGCAGAGCGTATGTCTTGGAAAGTTGGTAGAGATATGGACGATCTGAGGAGAGTAGCCTCAATAGTGAACACCCGTATTTGGCAGTCGGTAGTAGACAGGCATTGCTGTGCTGGCATTGGTCGTCCCGTGGTCGAATCAGCGCTGCCAATGGGGCATGGCCCATGTTAGCTTTGCCCTACGGGTCTTACGCTGCACATCCACAACATTGTTCATCCATCTCTGTAAAAGCGTGCAGCTCATAGGACGAAGGATAGCATTGTCCGATCAATGTATTCATTGCAAATCTATGTGCTGCCTTCAGCTGGATTATATACTCGCTCCCTATGAAAACGCGGTCTACACCCCCGTTGAATGAACCACTAACACGGAGACACATCATTTATGCCACGTCGTTGGCTCTAGATTTTCTCTACTTTACGAAAGTGTTGGCCTGTTCGGTGTTAGCTAAGTCGTAAGCGAGGCGGTGTGTTCGAAGGAGACGATATTGGTGCTGTTATTCATCCACATCGGTGCACTTTTCCTTTCCAAGCCTGAGTCTTTTCGGACATTGTGGCATTACAGGTGGGATGAGCGCTGAGGCTGTTGCGTCGTTCTTTCGGTCAAAAGCCGCTTCCGAATGTGCAGAATTTCGCAGAACACCTTGTGTACGTAACTGTTGAGCTTGAACTGAACCGAAATTCTACATGCTAGACTTTCGTGGCGGTAGAAATACTTGCCGACGAGTCGATATTGTTGGACAAGCGGGAGCATCCAAATTCACTGCTATAAGCAAACAACAACTTTGGGTGTGCAGCATGGATGGATTACGGTGATCACTGGAATAGCAACGTACTTCATGCTTCACTGGAATTGGGATTTGAAAGCTTGATGCTACTGGAAAGAAGGCCTGGGCTTCGGGAGAGACAAGTGTTCGAGAACAGTGGTACCCTTTGAAGTCGACCGGCGCCTTCCCTTCACGCTTTCCGAACATAATACTGTATTGCTGCGATCTTGAAGCTTTCATTTGCCGAGCATTGAGCTCTCTATATTTCTGTCACCTCAGTCCTTTCCTCCGCCAGTACGGTGTCCAGCAAGGAGCTGCAAGAGCTAGAGTGAGAGCGTACTAAAGTCATCACCGCCTTCACCCACCTAATTCGCCTTTCCAGCTCTACTTCTCAGCGTATCCTGAGTTACCACTGTGCCTTGCCATGGGCGACCGAGACCAGCGGCCCACACCTCGCTACCCAACGCCGACGCCCAACCTTCTTCACCCTAAAAGCTCCTTGCCTCGTACTACCCCACACGGACCTTGCCCATCATGACGGACGACAAACGTGGCAGAAAGAGTAGGGTATCGGATCCTAGTTGTCAAAGGCTACAGCTCGGGAATGGTCATACAAAGATGGAGCCGGGAAGACTACGGACAGATGAGATCAAGGAGGAGTCGGCCAGCAGTAATAGCCAGTCACCATCAGATACATCCATGAGGTCCGCTTCACAGTCACCTACCAAACATGAAAAAGCATCACAGTCGCCTTTCACAAGCAGTGAGAAGCATGAGGAGATTGTTGGCGGCGAAATCACGGTCAAACAGGAGCCAGGCCAGCCTCCCAAGCTGTCCCGCAGCACATTACAGAAGATTGTGGCCAGATCCCCACCAGTATTCAGCGACTATGAGGACAAAATCAAGGAAGCCCGAGAGACTTTCGAAGTTATTCCAGAATGTTCGTACTCATCGAAGTATATTGGGTCTTCGGAGCACGATTCCATGGATTGTGACTGCGCAGAGGAGTGGGGTAAGCATCTCTCTACGTCTATCTGCATCACAAATTGGCACAAGCTCTAACTAGTACTACAGACAGCTATGCAAAAACCAATACAGCATGTGGGGCCGATTCGGACTGCATCAATCGTGCGACGAAGATGGAGTGCGTTGGGGACTGCGGGTGCGGAGCTGACTGCCAAAACCAGCGATTTCAACAACAACAATTCGCAGATGTGACCGTCATACAGACAGAGAAGAAGGGATATGGTCTTCGAACTAATACGGATCTCTCTCCTGATGAGATGGTCTACGAATATATTGGAGAGGTCATCGACGAAAGTCGATTTCGCCGCCGAACGACCCAATATAATGAAGATGGTATCAAGCACTTCTATTTCATGTCTCTCTCGAAAGGAGAATTCATCGATGCGACCAAAAAAGGCAACCTTGGTAGGTTCTGCAACCATTCTTGTAATCCTAATTGTTACGTGGACAAGTGGGTGGTGGGCGAGAAACTCCGCATGGGAATATTTGCCGAGCGCAAAATCAAAAAAGGTGAAGAGCTCGTTTTTAACTACAACGTCGACCGCTATGGAGCCGATCCTCAACCATGCTACTGTGGTGAGCCCAATTGCACCGGCTTTCTCGGAGGCAAGACTCAGACCGAGCGTGGTACTAAGTTATCAAACACAACGATCGAAGCTCTTGGCATTGACGACGGCGATGGCTGGGATACCGCTGTCGCGAAGAAGCCACGCAAAAAGAAGACTGGAGAAAACGATGAAGAGTATGTCAATGATTTCCAGCCGAAGTCTTTGGACGAAGGTGGTGTCACCAAGGTCATGGCCACATTGATGCAATGCAAAGAAAAATGGATTGCAGTGAAGCTATTAGGCCGGATACAGCGATGTGATGATGAACGGGTCCGAAACCGAGTCGTCAAGATGCACGGGTATCAAATTCTCAATTCTACGCTCGCTTTATGGAAAGAGGATCCCAATGTCGTTCTGCAGGTCTTTGATATCCTCGACAAGTTTCCTCGTCTGACACGCAATAAGATTAGCGACTCAAAGATAGAAAGCACCGTGGAAAGCCTCTTGAATTCTGGAAACGATCGAGTGGAATCTCAAGCTGCCAACCTTCTGAAGGAATGGAGTACGCTTGAGGTCGCCTACCGAATACCTCGCAAGAAACGCGAGGCTGTCACCGCCTCCACCACCGCCACCCCAGATAAGTCAAATCGTTTCGCACGACGTGATTCGCGAGAAGAGCGAAAAGCACGTTCCAAATCGCGGTCTAGGTCAAAGTCAAAATCCATTGATGCTCCACGTGGACCAGCAGCTCCTAGTGGCCCACGCTCAAACTTCCCACAACGAAATCCTGACTTCTATGCGGGTCCACGGCCAGCCTTCCGACCACGACCCTTCAACAGCCTACCTCCAGGTTGGTTCCCTGCGACGGATGAGAATGGTCGTACATATTACTATGATGCCAGCGGTAAGACGACATGGCAGAGACCAACGTTAGCAGCGGCTCCGCCCCCACCGCCTCCGAAACCGACCTCAACAAACAAGGCACTAGAAGATATCATCAACGAGATCACCAGTGCGAAGGCGAATACTCCGAAAGATAAACCATTGCCCTTGTCAATCGCGCAAGTAGTCAATGGAAATGTGAAAAAGGAAAGCAAAGGGGGGCCTGAGAAATGGCGAACTTACAGCGAAGAAAAGCAGAAGAAGTTGTATGAAAACACCGTGAGTTAATGTCGAAGCTCCCCAACTACGTCCAAGCTGACAAGACCAAGCTGTTCCCGCATGTCAAGTACGTAATGGAGAAGTTCAAGGGCAAGCTGTCAAAAGACGATCTAAAGAGATTTGCAAAAGAGGTAAAACACTAATCCCAGAACACGGAAACATCCAGGGCTAACATACGCATGATCTAGGTCTCAAAGAAGCTTGTCAGCTCTGATTACAAGAATCATCGGGTGGAAGATCCTACCAAGATATCTTCTCGGCAGGAGAAGCAGATCAAGAAGTACGTCCAGGATTACTTTGAGAAAGCCGTGACCAAAAAGAAGGAGCACGACAAGAAGAAAGCAGAGCGGAAAACAATGGTGGAAGAAAGAGGAATAACCGAAGGCACAGCACCGAATCCAGACGTGAAAAAGGAGGATGATAGCGATGAGGGACAAGACATGGCAATGTCGGAGGACGAAGATGAGAAGCCGAAGCAGGAGTCTGGAACACCAGTGACCCCGATGGATCAGCTGTTGATCGCAGAAGGCCTCAAACGCAAGAGAGGGATAGATGACAACCCTAACGTAATCAAGAAGGAAGACGAAGAGGCAACACCCAGCAAACGGCTGAAGTCGGAGAGTCCTCCGCCCCCACCGCCCCCTCCACCATTGAATGAAATGTATATGGATACGCCGGGAGATTGGAATGCACATTCCAACAATGAAGGAAGCCCGCAAATCCTCACAGGCTCATATGAAAGTCCAATTCCCGATGATGTCTTAATGGAAAACTTACTTCATCATACCGATCGCCCGCCTCCACCTCCACCCCCAATGAAATCTGGAAACCTTGACGTTACCGATGCTGGGAATGTCAGTATCCACGACACTTATGATATCGCTGGTAATGCTCACGTCCCGGAACCCAGTGATCCACCTAACATGGATTTGAGGAATGATGAAGAAACCATCAACGAGCATGAACGGCTTTATTCTGCGCACGGTCACCGACCAGAACTTTCGATTCAAGGTGGAGCTTGATCGTATCTGCAGTACAACTTTCAATACTTAAGCTTTGGGGACTAGGCACATCAGTAAATGGGTGGGTGGATGGGTACCCTGAGGATACTCATTTCCTTAT
>JAABUL010002139.1_pt1 | contig 34076 bp, 28 predicted proteins | sample 5559151 | NCBI WGS metagenome assembly JAABUL01 (sample SAMN10711876, study PRJNA513368) | rock metagenome | isolation source: Antarctica rocks | place: Antarctica: Victoria Land, Pudding Butte sud | reverse complement strand
GTAGAATGTTTATCTTAGAACGACTTATACGACGACTTAGGATAGCTACCTAAAAGAAGAAAGATAGAGGGTATAAGGTAAGAGCTATCGATAGCTCTAATCTACCTAGTATAGATAGCGAAACAATGCCGCTACTACTTACTTTCTAAGGACACTATAAGGAAGTTATCCTAGATATTATACCTATAGCTAGATATAATGTCGTACTAGGTACTCCTTAGCTTAAAAAGTACAACCTAGATATTAACTAGGTTAAGAGAGTACTTAGGTTTAAGAGATATAGATACGTTACTAATATCTATCCTAGAAGCTAGTAGCATTCGACTCTAGATAAGGGAAGGTAGATTAATAAGATAAATCGCTAACTACTAACGATACTATAAAAGGGTAGCTTAGACTCTATAAATACTAATATAGGCTAAACTAAGTTATAACGTAAGAGTAAAGGAGGAAATTACGTACCTTTAGGAGTCCCTAAAGAATTTAAGAAATAGAAGCGACTCTTTTAGAAAGAGATAGGACTCGAGGCCCTACCTAAACACTTATAATAAGACTATAAGATTAAACTTATACTAGGATCTAGGCCCCCTTACTAGCTAATATACCTACTTTCTATAGTAGACCTTAAAGTAGATAGAGAATAAACTATAAAGATAGAAGGAAGTATACGAATACAACCTTCTAAATTACTATTCGCGGCGCTAGTATTCTTTATACCTAAGAAAGGAGGAAAACGACGAAAGGTTATTAACTACTACAATCTAAACGAAATTACTAAAAAGGATCGCTACTTAATACTACTAATTGAACGAATAAACGACTACTTCTATAGAGTATAGTAGTACTCTAAGATTAACCTACAAGACGCCTTCTTTATAATTAGGATAAAAGAGGGCGAAGAATATAAGATAGCGTTCTATACGCGAAACGGACTCTACGAGTTTTTAGTTATACTAATAGGGCTTACTAACGTACTAGTAACATACTAAAGGATAATTAATAACGTTCTTAGCAATCTTATTAATATTACTATTATTGCCTATATTAACGATATACTTATCTTTACAAAAGGATTATAAGAGTAGTATACTAAGGACGTTACTACTATACTCGAATAACTAAGTATAACTACCTTTAAGACTATACCTAAGAAGTATAAGTTCTTTAGGAAGGAAGTTAGTTTCCTTAGCTTTATTATAGGAACTAACGGAATCAAGATCGACCCTAAGAAGATAACCTTAATTAAGGAATAGCTAGTACCTAAGATAGTTAAGGATGTATAGTTATTCCTTAAACTAGTAAACTATAACTAAAAGTTCGTTAGGGACTACTCGAAACTAGCTACGCTACTTACGAACCTTATATAAAAGGACATCTAGTTTATATAGAGTAAGGTTTAATAAGAATTATTCGAATAACTTAAGAAAGTATACTACGAAGCGCTAACGCTACGTATATTTAACTTAACAAAACTTATATAGGTTAAAACTAACGCCTTTAACCTAGTAATAGGAGTATACCTTATATAAGAGTTTAATAGGACCTAGTATCTAATCGTATACTTCTTAAGAAAAATGATACCTACTAAACAAAATTATAAGATTTATAATAAGAAACTACTTATAATCGTCGTAGTATTACAACACTAGAGAGTGTACTATAAGGGAGCTATAAGACTAATAATCTACTTCGATTATAAGAACCTAATATACTTTACAACAATAAAGGTTCTTACCTAATAGTAAGTACGATAGTTAGAGCTACTTAGAGAATATAAATTCGAAATCGTATATACTCTTAAAAAAGAGAATAAGCGCGCTAACGCACTTAGTAGACAAAGTAACTATATAGAAGGACATAAGCTATAATAATACCGTATACTAAAAGTTAATTAGGACGGATTACTTAGTACGAACCTATAAGAATTTAACGTAGTAATGCGAGTACTATAAGATAATAATAAAGAGTTCCTAATATAGTATAGGAAACTTAAGGTTCTTCTAGATAAGGAACAAGAGTATATATAGGATTACTATAATAGACTAGCTCTAGGACATCCTAGGATTATATAAACTATAAAACATATTAAGAGAAACTTTATCTTCCCTAATATAAGGAAGAAGGTTTCTATCTATATTAAGAAATACGAAAGCTATAATAAGAATAAAGTATTACAATACGTATAGTACGAGAATCTCTAGTTTAGAGAACTACTATACTAACTATAAGATAAAGTAATAATAGACTTTATCGTTAAACTCCTAAGGTTAGAGGATCTAGTAATAAGAAACAAGTACGATTCTATACTTATAATAGTTAACTAACTAACGAAGTACTTATACTTTATACTATATAACGAAACTATTAACGCTAAGTAATTAGGTTACCTAGTACTTAATAGGCTCGTTTAGTACTACGGCGTTCCTATAACATTTATTATAAATAGAGACAAGCTCTTTACGTTAAAATACTAAAAGACTTTAGTATTAGCTATAGGTATAAAGCATAAGCTATTAACGGCTTTCTACCTATAGATAGATAGATAGACTAAATAATTAAACTAGATACTAGAAGGATATTTATAATACTACGTTAACTACGTATAGAATAACTAAGTAGCTCTCTTACTATCAGCCTAGGTTACACTTAATAATAATGTATTAGAAACGACTAAGATATCTCTATTCTTTAGAAACTTTAGAAAGGACCTAAACCTATTTATAACGCTATAACTAGGGCTAGAAGCAAACTACGCTATTATAGATATAACGTAGTTTAAGAAAATCTACGAAGAAGTAAGGGCTAGAATACTATACTAGTAAAAGACCCTTACTAGGGCAAGGTATAAGGATTCAAAAACGGTACCTTAGCTTAAGGAGGGAGATAAGGTCTTCCTCCTTACAAAAAATTTAAAGACTAGAAGAAAAGTAAAGAAATTAGATTATATAAAGGTTAGACTATTTTTGATTAGTAGTATTAAAGGACTAAACAACTACTAACTCGATTTACCTAAGGATATAAGAGTGCATCTAGTATTCTATATATCTATACTAGAACTAGTAAACCTAGAGATTCTACTATAGATAATGTTCTACTTTAAGCTATAAGAAGACGATACCTTTAAGGTTAAGAGGATCCTTAATAAACTTAACGGAAAATACCTTATTAAGTAGAAGGGATACCTAGACTCTAATAATACTTAGGAACCTAAGAAAAACCTAACGAACTATTAGTAAGTACTCGAGGAATATATTAAGGGATAGGACGGTATATACTAGCTTGTTAATTACGTATAGGGGTACTTAGCTAGGACTAGTTATAATCTTAGGTAAGGATTTAGTAGTCTCTAGAACTAGGGGAAAATCCTAGAAAGAATCTAGATATCCTTCTAGCGCGCTCTATATATAAGGATCTAGGTTTAGGGTAAGGCCTTCTAAAGGACCCTTAAACAATAGGGAATTAGTAGCTACCTCCTTAGCCTCCTATTCCTAGATACTATAGTCTTTAATAGTAATCGCCTTTATAGCGCGATAGTCTAATAGATTACGCTATTGTTATAAACGTTCCTCGTAGGCTTAAGTAGTATATAGCGCTATCTACAACTTCTCTAGTTCTAGAAATAAGGAATCTTACGTCGATTAAGCGTCCTTTATTCCCTAATTAAGCTTCTCTTTCTTAGAGTAAAGATACGAAAACTCTAACTAAGTAATCTAGACGTCGTACCTTTAGTTACGACTTAGATACTTACTACATTTACTAAAGCGCAAATGAACTTAATACACCTAGTAATAACGTATATAGGTACTACATTTTTAGACTATTACTTCTCCCTTAGAGGTAATAAATTCGGCTAGGTGTTTTTAATAAACGGTACTAGAAGGTTTCGACTCTTTTAGTATTATATAAAGATATATAAATAATAAATAACGAGATAAGGGAAACATAGCTATATAGCTTAGGACAAGCTAGGCTAGAAGGGGAATAGTGTTATAAGCATAATATAGAATGCGTAGGTTTAGGGTAGAATAAGGACTACTCTATCTTACGGCTTTAGCTAGGATAATAGAGTAACTAACTTACTCTATACTCTATACTTACTTTATAAAACAGAATAAGAGAGTACTATAGAGTAACTTACAATTACTTAAGTATATAGGAACTAAGGATGTCTTCGATATACTTATATTTAACTTATGTTACAATCTTATTAAAAGGTCTATAACTATTTATAGTATATTCGAGTTATCTTACCTAAACACCTACTACTACCTACTCTTTAAAGAAGCACCTACGTAATACTACTACCTTATAGGATCGCAACATTTAGCTAGCTAATTAGAGCGCTCTAAATTAATAATACCTTTACTAATTCTATAGCTACGATACGAATTTAAATACTTTAAACAAATACTAGACGATTAAATAGTAAGTATAGGCTATTATTATACTAAGATAGCCGTCTAGATATCTAGCTATATATTCTATCTAGACCGAGGCTATCCATATTCTATCTAAGCCCTAAAATGTCTAGATACTAGATAGAATACGAATACTCTAGACATACCTAGCTAGCACTACATCGGGCTCCTACATCCTCGCACTATAGATCCGTCCGTCATCTTGCGGACCCATTCGAAAATGCTCCTCTCCCGACGACTCCAGGGGTGCGACATTCCCTCGCTCTCATACCCGCTGTCTTCGAACTCGTACGGGCTGCTACATGCGCTGAAATGGTCGTTTGCCGCCGGCCGTGCCAACTGCTCGGCTTGCTGAATGATCAGGAAATGTGCCATCTTGATGATGGCCGACAAAATCTATGGGTACGTATCGGCACCGCGGCAGCCTCTGCGGCTCGGGCTCACGCCCAACGCTGCCAATGCGCACACCAACGCCATATCGTACTCGCGGTTATGGATGGTCTGGTTCAGCAACTCGTTGCAAAACGACAGACACGCCCGCTGTAACTCACTCATGCACTGCGTCGTCCTGCTCTCTTCCTGCCCGTTGCCATCGTTCGTGCTGTTATCTTCGTCCTCGCTGGACTCACCCGGCTCGTCTGACGCGGTTTCGACGGTTTCTTCGCCGGTCTGCTGTGCCAACGTGATCAACCGGTCGAACATTCGCTTCTGCCGTTGGTTGAATCGATACCTCGGGCTCTACCACTTGTGCTTGTGTTGCGTGCGCACGAAGAACGTCATGATCTGTTGACATGCGCGAGCTTGTCTTCCGATCTGGTTGCGGTCCTGGTACGGCTCCAATGGGTGGTAACTGATCTTGTTCGACTCGGTTCGGATGGCCTCGAATTGTAACATGACTCCACTACGGGATATTGCGATCTGGCTGGTCGATGCCACTTCGCCCATTGCCTCCCAAATGGTCGCCGCAACTCTTTCCTCGCCACCTCCCTCATTTTACGTTTCGATGTTCTCACCATCGACCATTGGCTCTCGCATGCTGCGTAGAGTGTCCTCACGGGTGCAATTCTCTAGATACGGAATCCATCCCGCTCGTCTCAACCACGGATTGAATTCGTCCATCGCACCTGGCCGTATGGCGTCGTCAGCGCGGATCTAGTCGTAACGCTGCGATGCTCGCTCCCATGCTTGGGACCACAATTCTGCCTTGTCGGATCGTCGGATTCCCTCTTCTCATCCCTTCGCGAAGGACTGTATCGCGAAGTACTGCGAATGTGGCGCTCGCCGGAAGAATCTCTGGCAACGAACTTTACGGCAAGCCTTCGCGACCTGTCGTTCGATGTCCTCCTTCCTCTCAGTGCCGGATCCGCCTCGTTTCTGACCTACTGAAAATTGGTGATTCTTTCGCCAATGCTCCTCCGTAACGGTGAAACGGCGGCTTGCGTACACGCAATCTCCCGCATCTAACTCGCATTTGACGCCATCGTTGTATACTGGCATCCCTTCAATGGCCCGCTGAACGCAACTGGGCACCTCGAAGTCGCTAGGGGATTGGGCAACACCCGGCTCATTGCTGCAACTCATCTGCCAATCGTGCTGCATCGTTTGTGGGTATTCGGTCCTGCCTGCCCGTCAGATGGCTGATCACCTGTGCGGGCCATGTCGCATGACGGCATTCTTTACACATGACTGCCTGCCATTCGACCACATAATGATAATATTCGACCGCCATCGCAACTTCTCCCTTTGCTGTATCTACTAGATATCCGATAATTGCCCTGCTGCTTCGGTATACGACATCTAAAAGTTCTGTGCACGTACTAATCCACAGCCCCATTTTTTAGAAGTTTGCGATACCTCTCCTGATCGACGGCAATACACGCTTTCGAACGATGCCAATCTTCTTCGCCTTGCGCCTCTTGACTTGGCTCGCTTCCGATTGGCACGCTTTGCTACCCCTGGCACTTGACGACCGCACTCACCTTGACGTCGACAGCCATAACTCGACGACAACACCACTTACAACTATGCTTGCCGTGTGAAATGTATTTCTCCACCTACGCTCTACAGAATATTAAAATCTGGACGAAACCCATGCTACCCTAAATGAACTCAACCTGGGGTGAATCCAACCTGGTCTTCGGGTAAGTAACCCTAACTCTATTTGTATGGGTGGCTGAATCCAATCTGCCCACGCTGGATTCGACATTTTTGGATAGCTAGTAGACCAGGCAGCTCAACATAACGCTACGGCAACCGTTCGGAGTTTTCGCTGCTATCATCCCATGGAACTTCCCAACGATCATCTTCTACCACGAAGTTCCGGCGGCCTGCGGTGCCGGCAATGCGATCATCATCTAGACATCAGAGAAGAGCCCACTCGGCGGGGTCTTGCTTGGGCAGCTGGCGTTGGAAGCCGGCTTTCCCCCCGGGCATCGTATACGTCCTGTCGGGAACAGGATCGACTAGCGAGCTTCTTGCAAGCCATATGAGATGTCTTTTACTGGATCAATCCGAGCGGGACGAGCAGTAATGCAGGCTGCGGCAAAATCCAACATGAAAGTCGTCTCCTTGGAGTTAGGCAGCAAGTCGCCGCTCATCGTCTTCAACGATGCAGACCTTGAGACGGTGGCGGAACTTGCAACCACTTCCATCACGTTCAGCAAGTGCGGCATCCTTGACGCTCGTGTAGTAGACCTAACATTGTCGTTCGAAGACTCTGACCAGATCTGCACCGCCTCCTCTCGGCTGTACGTGCAAGCAGGGGTTGCAGACAAGTTCAAGACGCTGTTGGTGGAAAGGGTTGAGAAGATCAAGCTTGGTAGTCCCAGCGAGGATGAATCCGATATGGGACCGCAGGCAGACTCCAAACAGGCTGACGCGGTCACAAGCTACGTTGAAGAAGTCTTCGGTCTAGTACTAGTGCTACACACCTTCGCAACGGCAGAGGAAGCAGTGCAGCTTGCAAACGATACAGAATGTGAGTACCCGCCCATTCTAGTCGTCTTCGCTTGCCCAGCTGATGTTGATTTGATGCGACAAGACGGCCTTTACGCTTCGGTCTTCAGCAAGGATGTCGATACTGCCTTGAATGTCGCTCGGGCGTTGGAAGTAGGAAACGTCGGTGTAAACTGTTGTTCACCCTATGACGCCTGAGAGCTTCCTTTTGGGGGTTACAAACAGTCTGGTAGTGGCAGATCCAAGGGCGGCAACGCTCTTCTCAACTAGACCGAAGAGAAATCTGTATACATTCGACAGCGGCATGCTCTATGTACTTGATCTTCGCAACGCTTTGACGTGGCAGATACAGAGACAGCACCGAGCACATTACTCCGGAACGCAGTCGGTGCCCAACGTTTCAGTCTCCGATCACGTTGCGATGCTTCATTGGCTTATGGCAGGCTACGGCGAATGGTCTCAGACACCGGAGTCTTTATAACACAGTGTGAGCACCAATCTATCCGAGCCCATCTCTATATCGAGTTACCACTTAGTTACAACGAATGAGGATCGTCGATTTCAGGCTGAGGCGCCGAAAAACACAATCTATGTTGTGCATGTGGCAAATACAGCGTCGAACAGACTACATCTATAGCTAAGCCATGGCTAGTATGATCGTTGAGACAGAGTGACAGGATTGAAAAGCTGGCTTGTTTCCGCAGCTCCGATCAATGCCTCCCAGAATTACCGTTCAACGCGGTTGAGCTGGCCTCTAAACGCAGGGGCAGCCCAAGTATCCCACTAGCTTCTCGCTTGGTGACCAATAACTCGCCAACCTTACACAGTTTGCCAGCCGGCATCTTTAGCGAGGAGAATGTGTCTCGTGTATTGCGACTTATAGCACATGTCGAGCAGCACGCCTTTGGCGTTGGTCATCCCAAGAACATAGGTTAGCAGCGTCTTCAGTGCGATCTCTTCAGGAGTCCTTGGCTCGAAGTCGGGCACGGTTCCGACAATATACCATGGTTGGATCATCGTGTTGACTTCCTCTAGCGTGCTTATATGTATGATCGCTGGAGGCTACCCTGACTGTACCGGGGATGCTGCTATGTCTGCCTGCATGTCCAAGACCTCTTTTCTGACTCTGTTGATAACGTAGCTTTGATTCATACCGCAGGCATTCCACAGAGCGTACACTGCGGCCCTAGCAGCACCTTCAGCTCCAATAATAAGCCCGCTTCGATCAGTTGGGCGCCCTGGAATCTCACTAGAGGCTTCCTTCAGTGCTCTAGCGATCCCAATCCAATCGTGGCTGTAGCCCGTCAAACGACCGGCAGGATTGATCGAGATAGTGTTGCACGCCGTTATCACTCGGGCGGATTCGTCAAGATCGTCCAAGAGAGGCATTATGGTTTTCTTGCACGGCATTGTCACGGCGCAGCCGGCGCATACTGGCATCTTGATCTGCTGCAAGCATTGCTGCTCGTCGTGGAACTCCTTCGCAACGTACTTCCATGGCAAATTGAGCTCTTTCGCGATGAAAGTGTGCAATGCTGGTGCAACAGAGTGCTCCGTGCCAACGCCAACAAGCCAGAGCTCCCGAGGCTGTGAGTTTGGTGCCATGAGTGTGTCCGAGTGCGAATGATCGCCAGGCTCTGTCGATACAGTACAACATGAATTTGTTGGAAAGGCCCCTGATGCGTTGTATGGGCCCGTAAACAAGAAGCGTTGCAGCCCGCCTTCTTCTGTTCCAGGGAACACCACCCGATGGCGCCGAGTGCATACATCATCGGTCACACGTAGAGCCGTATACACCCTTGCCGTGTGTAACGCTTGGCGGGACTGTTGCCCGGACGAATCTTACACCGTCAGGAAGAGCGTTCCGAGGCCGTATTTCCGGCAACACTAAGACCCGCTATAACCACGTCCCTAATCTAACACTTAGACAATGTCCTGCACGCCTCGTTCTAGAGAATATTGTTTGTGAAAGCGACTGCGACTATAGGCGTCTACCACATCGGTAATGAACACAGATACGCTGGAAACACGCAACCCTAGATCATCGCTGATGGGTGCTTGGGCAGTCTTGTTCCGCCTGAAAGCCTCTTTCGAGCATTCTGTCCTAGACTTGTGGGAATTGCATGTACGCGGACTGACTAGAGTCATACCCGGTATCTTGCTCCTTGGTGGCCCGCGGATAATGAACTCTTAGGGGCGCGCACCGACATTACATATAGGCCTGCGATACGTTGATGTCGGTAGGCCTCTCCCAGCAACCGCACACTACTCTAAAGGCTCCTAAGTGTCGCTGGTAGCAGTGTTGGATAAGCCTGGTGACGCATTAGTCTACGCCGAGCACCCGGCACACGAAGTGTGAGTCGGGCAGAACGCTGCATGCCTACATACGCTGACATGTCCTAAGCATCGTCCAAGAGCTGAGACTGAAGCTCTTCGATGAGGTCCTGGTATGCGACATGCGATTTGCAGAGCGCGCTTAACAACGGCAACGGGTTGCATTGCTGTTACTTATATAGCCACCCGTCGAAGTACAATCATGCAGCTTCTCGGAGGTGTAGGCTCATTGTAGCTCGGGGCGCTCGATAGCCACTGAATAGCTCAAATTGCAGGATTGCAGTCTCTGTGAGTATCTCATAGCCATCGACAATAGTCCAAGGATTCCTGCCAGCAGGGCCTTTGACTCTTGCCTGATCCGGGAACAGAGATCGTTGATGGCGGTAATTGATCTGTTTGCAGTAACTCCAGAAGATACGAGCGAAGATAGGGAAGCATGGTTTGCATACCTCGACAGCAATGCCTCCCGTGTTACTGTGGAAAAAGACGTCTGGAAGATAGTAATCAGAATCTGTAGGTACGCAAGCAATTATGCAGGTTGGTGCTCTGATGCTCTCGGGCCATTCCGACTCAACTGCACCGAGCACTTTCACATTAGTCGCCTTATGATCACAACGCTGACACTCGCTCATCTCGAACCTAAGACGTTCAGCGGTCAAACCCAGACGCTTTGATGGCGTCTTGAGCGCGGAAGGGAATTGTCGTTGTCCTGTACCGATGACTTGTCCCTTCGCGAAATCATCTACATTCCCACATTATAGGGACTAGGTCTTCATCTTGCAGCAGCGAGTCTGATACCTGTGGGACGTAGATGATCGTATGCAAGTCTCCTTCAGTTCAACCTCCGGGCTGTCACCTGAGCTTCGTCTCTGCAAGTTGTCAAGCCGGACCAGCCCGAGACCACCTAGACGAGACGCCACCACTTGCTTGAAAGTGATGTCATGCATTACTGCAGCTTCGAAGCGTTGCAAAGAGAAGGCGTATTGAAGAAGTTGGCCTTCCTAAATCCGGGGTACTCGAGGCGACAGAACCGTTTCGAGCGGCGCCCGCATATCGCCCGCCCAGGGCATCGTGGTGCCAATTTTTTCGACCAACGGTTCATCAGGCCCCATATCTATGTCTCTAAAATGCAGCATGATTCCATACTCGTCCCATTTGTGTACTCTGCAAAGACTAACTTCACAGCTCGGAAGGCTGACTCCATTCTCCTCCAATATCGCGTCCGCTGTACAGCGTCTCGCAAACATGGTAGTGAATCGTATGCGTGGGGCCTATAAGTCTGTAAGGTATGATTGATCGCATATAAATGCAGATCACCAGGAGCTTGTCACTCACTACAGTAGCAGGAATAGCTGAACGACTAACAGTATATAGGACAGGGTGTTTATTAATCAATTAAGTAGTGATTACGTTATGTAGCTACTTACTTTAACTGTTAAGTGAATGGGCTTGATTAATTGCTAGCCGAGGGCTACTTGCTTAATTGCTTATAATACTTAATTAATTAATTACTCGTATAGACCTACTTAAAGTAGTAAGTCCGTAGTCTCTAAGGGTACTTAAGTAAATATTAATTTATCTACTACTACCTACTCTAAAGGCCTAATTTCCCTTATAAGTAGCTTTAAGTTAACGATATCTAACGTAATCTAACTATATAGTACTACTATCTACTCTACTACTTCCTTATAAAGCTTAGTATAGTCGTTATTAATAATATCGTCGCTCTTACTAAATACTCGCTCGTCTACTATAATAGTTACTAGCGTAGTAAGGGCGTCTATTAATATATAATAAAGTACGGGGAATCTTAACTAGTTATCTCGCTACTAGTAAATAATATTAACGTTAAAGGGAGCTAGCTACTCGTACGTATATAGCTATAGTTTAGTAAGGTATCTATTAGGTAAATAAATCGAGAAGTTAATATTTAAATTTAGTATATATATTAAGGATTAAGATAGATAGAAGGAGGTTAGAATTTAAGTTTAGCTAAAAAAAACGCGATAGACGCGCTAATTAGCTTAGGAGGCTTAGCTAGCGCCGTACCGGCGCTAGACTATTCTAAGAAGGATGTTTACGGTGTTTTAGCCGCGGAGGTATAGCTACTATATACCTTACTACTTAATTATTAAGTAGTAATTAATTACTAGGCTACCTAGTAATTGATTATAATTGTTAGGAAGGCTGCTTACTTGATGAAAAGGCTAATAATCAAGCTAATCAATCAATCTACTTGCTTAGTGGACACCCTGATGCAGGACCTGTCTACCTCGCTATTAGTCAGCGCTTGCCGTTCTTCTTCGTCGAGAGTCCTAGCAGACGTTAGGTAGTGGTCGATAGCATGAACACTATCCAATATACATAGAGAATACCGCCTGCTCGCTAGCTGTCATACCGCCTCATGTAGCCAACAAAGCATGCTGCAACCCTAGCATATACACATCCGCTTTTTCACTATCAGAAGTGGACGGATCCTTAGAGAGTGGTTCGAGCCTCAATGCAAGCTTTTGATACTCTTCGGAGACATCGGTAGTTGTGTCAACTGTGTAAACAGCGGACGTACTTGCTGTTTGCCTTTGAAGTCGTCCCGGGCCTCCGCTGGTACTCGAAGACTGAGTACGCAAAAGTAATACGATCGTAAAATGTAGGTCTAGGCGAACGAGCGTTTGCTTTGGGGCTTCCTCACCAACATTAGTGGAAGATTGACACACTGTCTAAGAGACGCAGAGCTCCCGGTCTCCTATACTTCTATGGCTATACATGCTATTAAGAGCGTTGGGTGCAAGGGGCAGAGGTATAGGCCTAGGTTGACAACCCCTGATCCGAGATCCACTATATCACGTGAACATGATGCATTGAAGGGATCGCTGTCGAACAGGGCATAATAGCGGCGGATCGAGATGACTCGGTCAGCGTTCACTGGAATGATGGTGCTGGCTATTGTGGGCCCAAGCCGTCGATGCGGCGGAGACCGCTGAAGGAAACAGCAACGGTCGGGGAGGTAATCGTCAAGGTGCCCGTGACGAAAATGTTCTGGCCGGAGGCAGTGCGGGTGTCGAGTGTTGTGGATCCGCTTCTGTTGCAGAGTTTCCTGAGCCCGGAAAGTCGTTACGGGCCAGAAGAGGAGGCGGGCTATTTCCGGGGCAGGAGGGATTCGGATGTCGAGCGCAGCTCGCTAACTGCCCCTTGACCGGGACAATTCCCCGTTCATTTTTCGCGGATGGTCATCCTTTGAACGAGGAGATACTGTTTACTGCGAGCGTCTACCGTGCCAAACGCAACGGAAGGCACACCAGCGTCTTCCGGTCTGGGTGAAAGCTCGCGACTGGAGACCTTTCAGGTCAATGATTGTGATTTCACGGCCTGCCTCTGTCCCTAGCTAGGATGGGGCTCTTCATGCCAGCATTCCTACAACACATCGGAGATCTTACGATCGTGGATTCAGGTTCAGTCCAGCCTGCTGAAACACTTGCGCTTTCAACGCTGCGAGAATCTCCTTACCGCAATCTGCCTCCCGAAATCGATGCGGTTGCGAGTTGATCGGTCAAACGCCTTGGTGTTAGCCCAGTCCTAGACATCATACTTTACCTAGCTACGTACGTGAACTGTAGTCTGCATTCCAGAGGTCTCCGTTATGTTGATCTTCGTAGCCTGTACCAGGCCGATGTTGCTAAATAGTCCATCATCCCAATCGCTACTGCTCGTAGCGGTGATCGTAAGGTAAGCGTTAGCGTAGATGGACGCCATGTTCGCCGACTCACTTTGCCAATTGGCAAAGTCCTGCTGTATGATACACAGAGCGTCCGCCCGGAGATAATCTATGTCGAGGCCGCGAGCAATTGTAATGGCACGCTGCAGCGTTTTAGGCAGCTCATGCTAAGGCACCTTCTCGCAGAGCGGGTCGTAGTTGTCTCGCGGGCAGACAAGACGCCGAGTGTAGCCCCAGCAATAGCTGAGAGCAATGTAAGAAGGCGCAAGAGCCCCTGTTACTGTCACCTCGTGCAAGCGCAAGCTATCGTCAGATCCGCCTATGTAGAGAAGGCGCTGAGAAGGCTGGGATCTCGCTCCCGACGAGTGCTGCCGAGGGTTGGCCTCGCATTGGCTGTCGTAGTATGGATGTTCTGCATCACACTCCGAGATCCAACACCTGATACAGTCGGAGCACGCTGTTGAAGCAGCATCTGAAGACACAATCCTCGCCATGCCATCGTACACTATACTCTTGGCTGTAAACCTCGGCGAGCACCCCAACGCAAAATGAATGGTGTCGCCTACACCATCTACGAGCGCACGTTTCCCCTCTGCAGTAACCAGTCTGTCACATATGTAGGGAGCGAACGAGGAGGAGGTGAGCTATAAGAACTTCGTAGAGGGGAGCGGCGATGACAAGAGTGGGTATGGTAAACTCTTGTTCGGCGCACAGCAAGCTCGTCGAGGTGGATACAGCCATTTATGGGTGGATACTTGCTGCATCGAGAAGTTCAACAGTGTTGAGCTGAAACTTGCGATCACCTCGATGTTCCACTAGCATGCGGACGCGAGCAAATGGTACGCCTGCCTTTAGGATGTCGCGATCGTGACGTCTCTGGCCGGCGTGCTGTCAGCGAAGTGTGATTTAGTTCGCAACAGGCTCACCACGCTTCTTCCAAATTTCCATGCCTTCACACTCGGCGGTTGGTTCCGCGAAAACATGCTTGAATCCTCCAGTTCGCGGACTTTGATCTCCATGCCGACATCGTACGACTGCGGATTCTGCTTTCGCATGTTGATGTAGTCCTGCGGATTGAAGGGCGGGTATTTTGCCCGCTCGGGTTCGACTGTGAGAGGAGATTGTTGTTGCGGAAGTGGCGTGGATTCCCATATGGCATTCTCGGGTATATCACGGCTACCGGCTGTGTTGACCAGGTCTAGTTTGCTGAGGTGGCACATAAAGAGCGTGCGGGATATTATGACGTGAGAGCACGCTATTCGGGCCTGGTGACGCGGGTGGCGAGAGTGGTGCACCCTGTAAGCTCACGTGTGACGTCGATGTTCGTTGTTGATTTGTGCTGTTGCAGTAATGGTCATCTAGGAAACGTATCAGAGTGTGCACGTCGGATGCCGTGCTTATAGCGCCCAAGCTCACTCGTACCACACCCGTCGGCTTACCTAGCATTATTTGCGTGGGATTCGAGCAGCGGTGACCTGCTGCGTATGTAGCCTTCATCTTTGCAGACGACCAATCAAGGTATTTTGCCATGCCGCCGGGATTGCAGAGAGAACCACTGCGGACGAAGATGCCTTAATTGTCTGCGGCCTCCTCTACATCTTCGTACGGGATCAAGTTGCTGTTTGCCTGCTGTGCGTTAAATGCCACCGTCGCGCCTTGCACGGAAGGATCGCCGTATATAGCGTTGTCGTCCTTGTATAGCCGGCATAAAGATGTGCAGATCGGATGTGCAGTCGCGCATCAAGTTACCAAGTTCATCCCGACATCACCAAACGCCCTCGTCCCGAGTCTTGTTGCTCCCAGAATCTAGCCGCCGAGCCTGATCCTTGGCTTTCGCGAATTGTCCCCTGTTTGGAAAAGTATTTTCTTAAGTACCTTGAGTTCTTGGTAGCGCTCCGGTGACATGCCAGACTCCGAGGAGGGCCCGGCGCTTCTGCGATACATCACCTTGACTTGCTCCTTTCGGAGTTGATGCATGTGATGACCAGTGTCGCTGCGATGACCGTCTAGAGAGCGGTCTGAGGCACCTCAGCGTCCGGAACCTACATGTATGTTAGTCACGATCAACCATAGCCAAGGACGCAAGCAAAGCCACGCACGTGCTTAAGCTTGTAGGAGAACGGCAACCCGTCATCACGCGCAAAGGCCATATTTGCCTGCAGGCTGTTGCCGTTTCGCTCATTTGCGAAGACGTGAAGCACATCATGATAGGGACAAGTATGACAAACGGTGCCGGCCTTGCTCTGAGTGGAGTTGTGAAAGATTGTGACGAACGGCGACTGTGTGCCGTTGCTGAGCACTTCGTTCAGATCTCCGGCGCAGAAGATGACGGTTACGCCAGCTACGAGCCCTATTGCGGCATTGACGAAATACGAGATGATCAGTGACCACGGAATGGTGTACGATGCATCGCTAGTATCCTCGGCTATAGGTCTGTTAGCCACGTAATCGATCGGTCGGTGTTCACCAGTCTTTTGACATACTCACATCCACGGCACTGTCCTAACCGAGCAGGCCACTGCACGCCATCAAGACGCCAATCAATGTAGCACCACCAGGTGACACCCACCCAGCACCGTTGTTGAACGTGAGCAAGAAATCTTTTGCGTCTCCAATAGGTGAGGTCATCCACAGCACAACCATGAAAGCAACCCAGCTCGCGAGGTGGATGACGACCATGATACCTTCGAGCGCCGGAAAGTGATAAGTGAGCCGGCTGTTGAAGATGCCGCCAATCGGAAGTGCCGTGATGGCGAAGATGGTTGGAAACCACTGATTGTTCGCAGCCACAGAGCTGGGATGGTAGCTCAATACACAGTCGTGGATCAGGTTGCCAATGATCCCGCCGCAGCCGGCCAGATAACCCAGCCATGCTAAGCTGCAAAGCCAGCCCACGCAGTAGCTCATCAATTTGTGAAATATGTACGGTGCACATTGGGCCACCCATTGATACTGGCCGCCTGCCGTCTGGTATCTGCATCACTTCGTCAGCTCGTTCTGCCGGAGCCGCTGGGCCTACAGCCTTTGGCGAGCGCTTGCGCAGGGCAGGCAGTAAGAACGCAGAAGTCTGTCGAGATACGAGACGAGACTATTGCGATGAGTCGTAGCGTTCACGGAATGTCGAGTCTGAAGCATGGCGATGTGCCTGTGGGTGAACGGTGGAGCGTGCCCAATAACCGGGACCAAATGTGCGATATTGGGTGGGACGCATCGCCGTAGCGCACGTTCTCCTGACGTGCAGAAAACTGAGAGACCTCCATAGACGGGAATTGCGACACTATCCGGGGCGGAACGATCTTCGGGCGACGCTGAACGAGCGTAAGCTAGCCATCAGAGCTGTCCGATTCACAAAACAGACGCGAATCCTTGGGCAGTCTTGGATCGCAGATGAGTACACGAGGCCGAACACTGCGCGACTGTACGTAGGAGGACGGTGGAAGACCAGGCGAAGCCTCTAGGAGCCTATTCAGCAGTCAACGTCAGCAGGCGAACCACCGTCTAGGAGACCCGCCAAGCGGTTGAAGATGGTGGTTAGAGAAGGAAGAGAGAATGATGGGAATAGCTAATCTTGGATATTTCCAAGGCGAAGTGGCACGGTCCAGATTTGGTGAGGTCTGGGAAACGTCGGCTGCACGCAAAGCAAGCAAGATTAGATTCAATCTCAGATAGTTGAGTTGAGAATAAGCACAAACCTTACAACAAAACTCAGGGAACATTTATCAAGATGAGAGTGGAAGGTGTGTATCTTCGTGGACCGCTATGTGTTCCATAAGTGGTCTGTGAAGGCTGCTGTACATGACTGGAATGAGAGAAGAAGCGAGTCTTTTGCATGCCCTGCTTTTATGCTATCGGTGGGAAAGTCCCCGACTCAGTCATCGGTGACGTGAAGAGAGACTAGGCCAGTGTGGATCGTTGTATTACCTTGGGACCGTAGCTGCACGTTGCATGATTCGGTGTGTCCTCGTTCCATATCCTCGAAGTACTACACTTCAGCAATAGATCTATGCTACCCACTCACACGACTAGAGTCATTCGCTAGCGACGAATGTTGGCAGCGATCCTGTTGGTCATGTACTTTGAAGTGTCCCCCAAGAATAGGCACGCCACGATGGAAAGCATCCCAAATGCAATACTGGTAAACCAGACGTACTTCAAGCTTTCCGCGTACGCATACTGGCTTCCAAGCGTTGCCGCTGCCACGACCGCCTCTGTGAGACCGGGAATATTCGCTGACGCCAACTCCTTTGGCGCTGTCAAGAACAGGGTGACAAATTGCGTCGCGGATGTGGGCGGCAGGCCTGCCTTGACAGCGAACGAGCCAACAAACACCGGCAGCTTCGCGGTGAGCTTGTTGATGAAGACGTTGTAAAATATTGCGTAACCGATGGAGCCGCCAATCACACGGATGGAGAGGGAAAGCGCAATACAGGTTGCGATCACCTCGTCCGGACATACGGTGACTGCGATTGTTGCAGCAGGTACGAGGATACCGCCAATACCAAAGCCTGCCAGTATTTCCAGGGCAATAGCCACATGGGGGTTGGTCGGATTGGTAGCTGCTAGAGCTCCGCCAAAAGCAGCTATAAAGGGCAGCCCATTAGATTCTGAGACCTAACCTTAATGTGGATGGGGACGACTCACTGGCCATGATTGCAGATCCCAAGAGGAGCTCTCGGTTGTGGCCTTTCCAGGTTGAGAGCGCAGTGTTGACGAGGACGGCGCCAAAGGTAACGGTGAAGCCAGGCCCGAGGCCTTTCAGGCCGGTCTTGACAGGACTCGTAACGTAAACGGCCTCGTTGACGAAAGGAAGAAAGTTGATGAGCGCGTAGTACCACATGCCAGCTATGAAAGCGACAATGTAGGCCATTGCAACGATCCGCTGGCCTGCAAAAAGCTCACGAGGGATCATAGGGACTTTGGCGATCTTCCATTCCCAGAACACAAAGGCTGCCATGAGCGCAAAGCCAATGATGAGTGTACACAGAACGTAGGCGCTTGACCAAGGGTAGTTATAGCCGCCCGCTGTAAGGCCAACGAGGCTGCGAAGTGTCAGTGGCCAGGCGTATCAGCATTTCCTGACGACATACAAGAGAGTCAACCCCGAGATAGAGAGAAAAGCACCGCCAAAGTCGATACGCTTGACAATTTGGCTTCTGGAAAGCCCATAGCCACGTAGGTTCGACTCCGGAAAGTAGAATATGGCGATACCCGCAATCGCTATTCCGTTGTATATCCTGATAGTCGGTTGTCAGAGAGTATCCTACTCGAGCAAGATTACACCTTACAGGGTTATCCACAAGCCCCATCTCCACGTCGAATAGTTGGCTAAGAGCTGTGTATACAAGGGCCATGGGCAGAAAGGCAGCACAAAAAAGGTCACAAGGGCCAAGTATATGCCGCGTTTCTGGACGGGTACTAGCTCGGCGGTGCTATGCGTTGTCAGTAGAGGCTGGAGAACGAAGTAGAGCTCAAACGCACCCTGCAAGGGCCGTGAGCTCACCAGCAGCAGCTCCGCCTCCCGCAATAGCCATGCCGGCAATAGCCGCACCCGGCGATTGAGCAGTGCCTACGACAATGATACCGACGCACAGAACTACGCCTCCCATAAGAGTGATCAGACGACGTCCGAAAAGATCTTGCAAGTAACCGCAGAAAGGAGCGACAGCCGCGAGTACCAGGGAGTAGGATATGGGTAGCCATGCTTCAATGATGGTCCCACCGATGTCTGCCGCGATGAACGACAGAGTGCCGCCGACGAAGAAAAGAGGTAGTTGAGAGCCTCGAAACCACGAATTAGTACGATGCGATACAGGACCGAACTGGGTGAGCATGGAAGCACTCACCAACGTACAACGCAGACAGCGAAATCGTTGCGAGGACTTGTTTCGTAGTCCAGTTGACCCGGCCATCGGAATCATCGCCTTTTAGGGCACCGGTGTTGCCCAGATCGACGTGTAGAGCATCAACGGTGTCCAGCTTCTTCAGATTCTCCATTTCAAGAGTGTCTCCAGCGGTCTCCTCATGTGGGGCGGCAGCAGTGCGCTCTGCATGGGTGGCCATTTCGTCTTCAACAGGGTGTGTCATAAATTGACCAAATTAATTACTGAGAGGGAGACTGCACGACGCGAAGCTTTAAGTAGCTACATGATTGACCCTACGCTACTGTAGTCTAGATCCAGACTTTGCGGGAAAGTTGCGCCCCGGTGCGGGGAATAGTGGATTACTCTGCCTAGCGGCTGATTGCGCCGAGGCCCGAGGGGTTGATTCCAACCTGCACCTGCCACCCGTACTCGTCGATGCTCCCACAGACAAGCCCCCTATGCAAGCTGGAAGGTTGCAGCGGGTTTCCTCGTTTCCTCAGCCATTTCAATTGCTAAAGCAAGCGAGGCTTGGAATTCAGATGCGTAATCCATCGTAATAATGTTCCTTCTTCAGGCTTTGAAAGGATCTGCGCTAAATCCAGCATGCCTTGTTCGGAGATCCGAGTGAGGGGTTCTCACCAATCCAGAGCCACTTGACCGCGAACGGGACAGTCGGCTGAACGTTTGCCAGAATCAGCCTGCTAAAGGGGCGCTCGGGAGTGCCCGCCCGGCTAGGAGATCTTCGTCATCATCGACTGTGGGCATGTGTCCAGTCCGCGTCACACATCCACGTCGCCTCACCCCACAGTCTGTTGAAGATGAGTACCCACATCCCTCCATGTTCACCAACGCCTCTGCCGGTGCGATCTCGTGCTTCGGCCCCACCAGGCGCACACTGACCAAGATATGGCAGCAATAGGCTCGACCTTGACCGTATGATTGCATGTGGTGCCTCGACAGATAGCAAATGGAATGCGGACGGCTTCACAGGACCCACCATGTAGCCGTGACACGTGCCGCGCAACTGCGCAAGTCGCTGCTGCCATGAGTCGCAATCTACTAGTCTGCGAGCATTGCCGCTTACCGTCGCCAATATCATAGCGGCCAAGTACGATCGTCCCGGGTATAGTCGATTTCTGCTCGCTAGATCACGCACGTTCGCGCACGGTGGCACGTTCTTGCACACGCTCACATATATGCCCGGCCACGAGCCGTGGGTACTGGTCAAGACCACACTTGGCAGGCGCTTCGTACATAGTACGCAGACTAGGCAAAGCTTTTAGCACGTGCTGGACGACATCTGGCCCGCGGTGAAGGACTTCGAGGCCTAGGAGAAGCAGTGGAAGGAGAAAGAGGCTAATGCGCGATGGGCGGAGGAGGCGCTGAAGAAGATGCGGGAGGCGAGCACGGTCGATGCCAAGGCTGACCATGAAGAGGCAGGAGCAGACGGCGAAGGAGCGAGAGTTTGCAGCGCGAGGACGAGGAGGCTGTATTGGCTGCATTGGCCGTTCAAGCGGAGCATGCTGTAGAGGAGCGGGATGTGAAAAGTGCTGTCAAGACGCTCGAGCCGGTCGTGGGTGAGGTAGGGTACAGTAATGATAGCGATGGGAGTTACGAGGATGTTGAGGTCACGGACGAGGATGCGGAAAAGGCGTCGGTGAGGCGGGCAAGGCTATCGCAGAGGTAGGTAGCGAGGCCGAGTAGGACAACACTATCCCTTCGTTAGCCGCTTAATTTCGTACTACTTAATAGTTTGCTAGCCTCGCATTAGCGTGTAATAGTGAATTGCTTAGTAAAAGGTGTCGGATTACTTAAAAGGGAATAGCGTTACTAAGAGTAGCTAAAAGTAAAGCTTAAAGGTATTGTCTTATCTCTAAAGTTACTATTAATTTAATTAACTCATTAATAATAGACAACTCTAAGAATAACAGTAGCTATAGAGTAGCTATAGATATCGTTACTATTAGTAGTAACGCTTAAGGAGTTAGTAGTAGTAGTATATACGCTAACAAGGCCTCTAATACTATTAGACTAACTAATAAACTTAAGGTAATTAGCGATAATAAGGTACTTACTCTCGGACTACTACTATTACTAATAGACTTTATACTACTTATTAACCTCTATTATAAGCGTTAGTTTAAGCTTCTAACCTTACTAGAGTATAACTATATCGAGCTAGATAGTTATCTTTATAACTATCTATATAGAGTGAGATTAGCTAACTACGCTAGTTATTAAGAAGATAAGGACGCGTTTAGTAATAATTAAGCTATACTACTACGCTTATTTAAGTTATTTTAGATAGAGGAGGTATTAAATATAATCGTAGTAAATACGAGCCTATATATAGAGTATAAGGGAGCCTTTATAGCTTAGGGTTTAGGATTAGGGTTAGGGGTTATATTACTAGATACGTACTAGCTAATAGATACTTAAAGGTAGCTTAAAAGAATTTAATAGTCTAACAAAGGATCTAAGATAAGCTTAATAAACGTAGGATCTTACTACCTAGCTATTAGCCTATACTCTATATAGCTACTATCGTATACTTTCCTAGCTAAGTAGCTCTTAGTATAATATTAAATAGGTACCCTACTATTATAAGTAGATACTAGAACATAGGTAATTAGAGGAAAGGTATATAAGTATATACTTATCTCGATATAGAGTAAGTAAGATAATATAGGAACTATATAATACTACTTAACTACTTAATAGCGAGATAGTAAGTACTACTTAACTAGTTCGTCGCGAGTCTAGTAAGCTAGTAACACTTATTTAGTATATAGGAACTAAGGATGTCTTTAATATACTTATATTTAACTTATATTACAATCTTACTAAAAGGTCTATAACTATTTATAGTACATTCGAGCTATCTTACCTAAATACCTACTACTACCTACTCTTTAAAGAAGTACTTACGTAATACTACTTATAGGATCATAATACCTACTCTATAGCTAGAAAGGATAAGCTACTTTAGGATAGATACTATACCTACTAATAATAAGTATTAAGAAGTACAACTTAGAAGTAGCTAGAGAGTATATAAGCCCTCTAGTTACTACTAGAGACTCTATATAGTATAGTATATAACCCGCTATCTCTATAAAACAAGGAGGGTTTAAGCTTACTTTATATAACGAGGGAGGTCGTCCTACTCTATACGCCTAATAGCTTATAGTCTTACTACCCTTATATAGTAGATTAGCTTCTTCTAGTATAGTTAAAAGGTCTATTAATCCTAATATCTATTTAGATATCTCTAGTTTACCTACTAAATAGGTTCTCTCTTATATCTATCTACTTTAGCTATATTCTTACTTAAGTAACTATAGTATACTAATTCTACTACTAGCTTACTATAGATAAGCCTCCTAAGGTTAGGTTATACTTCCCTATTCTTATTAGCTAATCTAGGTTATTAGTAACGCCCTAACCTAAGCCTACTTCTAGTAGGTTACGCCTACTACTTTATAAGGCCTTTTTTTTTTAATACTCTATATTATAATCTTTCTTTTAGGACTATCTAGCTAAGTTTAACGTCTTCCTAAGATAAATAGCTAAGTTTAACGTCCTTTTAAGACTACTTAGCTAAGTTTAACGTTCTCTTAAGACTACTTAGATAAGTTTAATATCCTCTTAAAATAAGTAAGTTTCTAGCTAAGAAATAAAGTAAAGGAATTTCTAGCTAAGAAATTAAATAGCTATTACTCCTTTTTAGCGTAATTATCTCGATAAACCTTCTTTAACTTCGTCTTTACTATATTTAGGATCGCTATTACTCTTTAATACTACTTTATATTTAGAAGTACGTCTACCCTTATTAGTAGATTTAGCGAAATATTACTATAGAATAGCCCTTACTAATTCCGTATTAATATAGGGATATATCGCGTTAATTTCTATTATTATCTAGTAGCCTTAATTACTATTACTATATTAATATACTACTACTAATAGAACTTAAGTTCTATTAGCTCTTAATTACTATAATACTTAATAAAGTAGCTTTATATAATACTACTATTAAGCTTCTATAGAAACCTATATAGGCGCCTCTATAGTTTTAGCTATTATATAAGCTAAGATAGCGGATCTAAGCTTAAACCCTATAGTAAAGTTTACTAGAAGCTATAGTAGAGGTATTTAAAGCGGATTTAGATATCTATAAGTCTAAGGAGGTTAGCTACGATATTTATAAAGTAAGAACTACTTCTTAAGATCTAGGTAATAATATCCTAATACCTTAAGGCTACCTTATCGAAGAGCGTATAGTTACTATATCCCTACTTAAAAGTCTACTAGTCGTTACTTTAAGTAGTAATAAGTAGTATACTATATTCGAATATTAGCGTAAGGTATTATTAGTATACTCGTATTTAGTATACTAGTCCCTAGTTACTACTTAACTAATCTAGCTAGGTAATAACTCTATTAGTACTTACGATTTACTTCTCTATAAAGAGCTTGAAGTTAATATCTAGAGCCTTTATAGGAAAGCTAAGGTAGTTATACTAAGTAACTATTAGGATATCCTTACCTTATATCTAGATTATTTAGCTATTATTTAAAGTAGCTAAGTATAAGGGAGTAGTAAATAGGTAGTATTAATACAAGTAAGTAGTAGGTTTAAGTAGCTACGAATATCTAAGGAAGAGGAATTAGTTTAGGAGCAAAGCGCTTAAGTAGTAGTAAGTAGCCGTAGTAGGACTAGAGTAGTACTAGAAGGCTAGTAGAGCGTCCTCTAAGAACTATCTAATATTATCGAATCGACCGTTAGAATGGTCGATTCAGAGCCTTATATAGTATCTATCCAATATCATCGAATCGACCGTTAGAATAGTCGATTCAGAGCCTTATATAGTATCTCTCCCGTAGCATATATATATTTGATTACGTTGAACGGTCGATTTAGACAACGGTCGGTTCATTTAGGGTAAGCCAAAACAGCTCGAAATCGGCCCAGATTTGGTCATAAGTAGTATTGAATTTATACAAACATATTTTGTATAAGGTAGAACCCGCCAAACCCGTATAGAAGTCGAGATATCGCCATCGGACGTAGTTAGGTTAGTTTTTGAAGTTCGCGCCTAGGGACGCCACCTAGACACAGAATATAGCCTATGCACAGATTAACTAGGGTGCGATTCGAGAGAGAAGCGAGAGTAAATCCCAGCCGGAAGGCGTTGTAAAATTAGACCATGTTTAGGAGACAGGATAGCACATACAAATAGGAAAAATTCAACACAACCTACCGCGATTAAACATATCCAGACCGAACCGCTAAGCAGAAGGATCTAATAGAGCGGTTCGTCGTGTCCAAATAGAGTATTTTCACCATTTAGCGGAGTGGGAAGTGGTTGTATGCAAGGAATGCTAGTACGCGGTATGGCTAGATTAGGTCAAAGGCTATTTGCGAGGCAGACAGCACCGGATGTTAATCAAGGAAGCCGGCAGTATTAGTGAGGATGTGGAGCAGTGGCCGGGATTAGTTCGATTTCCTAGTGAGTTCCGGATGCTAGTATGCGTCGAAGAACCCGTTCCGGAAGTCCCATTATATACGGATGGGTGGAAGTGTCAATTAGATAACTAGCAGTGTTCGTACATATGCCGCGATAAGATGACAATCAAGAAGCATTAGCGAACCGAACATGGATGGTCCGTACGTAGTAGACGAGGTGGATCCAGGCGGGAGAAAACAAAAGCAGTAGACAGACGGTTCCGTCAAGGGGCGAAGTAGGTATGTTGCCAGCGATTTTTCCCAAGCCGACACGGGTCGAGTTTTTTCGAAGTCCGCCAACCCGAGGATGCCACGACGGCCCAAATTCATGCCAGCACTAGCGAGGTAGCGTGGAGCCGCGCGTAGCAGCAAGCAAACGAGTATTGGGAGTCGATACAGGAAGAGGCTAACAGCAAGATCCAACAAGGCGAAACCACCGAGGTAACACCGTAGTTAAAGCGAACGGGGTGGTTGAAGTATTTGGACGGGTGCGACTAGACCGAATTGTTGGAATCGATCCGGCAACCCAACGTGAACGAAGACGACGAAGACGAACCCATAAAGGGCGTAGTGTGGCAGGCTATGGGTAACATCGCCGCCATTAGTCAAACGACGGTCGAGAACAGTGGCGTGATGTTGCGGTTAGAGGCCATTCGGACAGAGATGCACCAGACCCGATACCAGCCATTGCAGCCGTACCAGGATGCCAAAACCGTCAACGACCAATGCAAGCCGTGGCAGCAGATGTTAATGTTTTTCGTGCGAACCTAGCGAGAGCACGGATGGAAGAGCCCGTCGTATCGGTTTAACAAGCGGCAGTTCGCGGCATACGAGAGATTAATCGTAGCGGCAGAGGCGGCGACAGTATCCGACGATGAGAGTGAGGGTGGGGAGGAAAGTGAGGTTGGAAGTGAGGGTGGAAGTGAGGTTGGAAGTGATGTCGGAAGCGAGCCGAGTGTCGACCAATTAGCCAGCAAGGCCGCCGGCAGACCCACCCCCGAACCCAAGCCATTGACTAGGATCCGACGGGCGTGTTTGGAGTTTTGTATCGAGTTGTTGAACCAAAGGATATATAACAACGAGTACGACATGGCATTAATATGCGCTACGGCCGTGTTAGGTGTCCGACCGTTCGGGGGCGGATATCGAGATCCCGAATCGTATCCACCCGTATTGTCGTCCATCGTCAAGATCGCGCATTTCATAGTGGTGCAACAAGCCGAGCAAAAAGCCCGTTCAGCGGAGAGCAACCCGTTGTTGAGCCCATGTGGCAGCCCGTGTAATTTCGAGGACAGTGGGTATGAGAGTGACAGCGGCGAGAGTGACGACGGCGGCCAGCCAAGACGCCGGAACCGGCGACGCAGCCACCACCGCAGCAGTTTCGAGTGAGTGCGGGAAATGATGGACAGTTTCATGGTGCGAGGCAGCGGCAGTCCGATCTAGTGGATATTGGATTTGCGAACGTACGGATTGAAAATCCATTACAACACCACCGCCATCGGACATGTCAATTGGAAAGACAAGTATACGTTGGAGTACAAAGCGATCCGGTTCAACATGGACTAGTTCCGTGAGATAGTGCACCAGTTGGTCGAATCGACGCGACGGGCGTTGTTCGAAGATGTGTTGTTCGCCCGGAATGGAGAGGAAGTGCCAAATATTCCGTAGGACATGTTGTTCGACGACCCAACCAATGGAGAAGTCGGATGGAATTTCATCAACGACCAGCGATCACGGTTGCCCGTGGACGGCAGAGATTGGTTGTCGGAACGCATCCAGAGCCAGTCCAAATGGCGAGACCCGTTCGTGCGTAAGGACGCAGCTAGAGGAATCGACTAGGAGAGGATGAGAGATTAAATGCGGAAAGTGGCGGAGTTCCGAGGGTTGTTGTTGATTTTGATGCACGTCAGCGGCGGACAGCCGGCCAGAGGGACGGAGATATTGAGCGTCCGTCACCGTAACACCACCGCTAGCGGCCACTGTAACATGTTCGTCGAGGACGGAGGAGTGGTGTTCGTCACGCGGTACTACAAAGGATTCCAGATGAGTAGAGACGTCAAGATCATCCATCGATATTTGCTACGAGAAGTCGGCGAGTTGGTGGTGTAGTATTTGTGGTTGGCGTTGCCGTTCATCCAGCGGATGGAGGCCATGTTGTGGGAGAAAGCCACAGTGTCCGATCACATGTGGCCCGCCGACGCAGACAGGAGGAAGTAGACGACTAACCGAATGAAGGAGGAGTTGCAGAAGGTAAGCAAAGCCGAGTTGGGTTATCCAGTGACCGTCGCGGCGTATCGAGAAATCGCCATCGCCATTAGTCGCCAATGGGTGCGAGGAGCGACGGCATTCCAATCCAACTAGGACGAAAGGAACGAAGAGTGGGAGAAGGAGAACACGACAAGCAATGCAGCCGACGAGCAAGCCACGCATTCGCCACACATCGCCGGGTTGATATACGCCCGGAACAGCATGGAGATGTCTAGCACGACGGCGGACCGCAGGCGGTAGTTTCGGGCGGTCAGCACGGATTGGCATCGGTTTTTGGGATTCGAATCCACCTGGATCAAGGACGAGAAGACGGATTTGAAGCGGAAGAGATGTCCATTCGAGGACGACGCCGGCGACGAGCGATTGAAGAGACGGATGCGATTACAGTAGATGAACGCTACAGCCGAGTTGGGACGGATGATGCAAAAGGAGGTGTCGTTCCAGAGTGTGCAGGCGGAAGCGATAGAGGCCGTCCAAAGAGGCGACAGTCCCATCGTCGCCGTCATGCCCACGGGAGCCGGCAAGAGCATGTTGTTCATGTTGCCCGCGTGGGTGGAACCCAAAGGCGTGACCGTCGTCGTGGTACCGTTGAAGGCGTTGCGGAAAGACATGGCGCATCGATGCGAGAAGTTGGGGATCCGGTGTGCGACGTGGACGGGGCGCAATCCACCCGACAGCGCGTCGATCGTGTTAGTGACGCCGGAGAAGGCCGCCAACGAGGAGTTCGGAACATTCGTGAACCGAATCCGTTAGACCAGTCGTTTGGACCGTATCGTCGTCGACGAATGCCATGTGATTTTGAACGACCAGTTAGGATTCCGGAAGCATTTGTAGCAGTTGGGCAAGTTGGCATTCGCCGAGACGCAGATGGTGTTGTTGACGGCGACGTTGCCCCCAACGGACGAGGATGATTTATTCAAGCGGATGTATTGGAAGCGGGAGGAGGTGCGGTTGATCTAGGGGTCGACGGTGCGAACCAACATCCAATACAGCGTCATCGACGGATGTCACAGCTAGCAAGAGAAGGACGCACAGTTAGAGCAGATCGTGGAGGAAGTGTTGAGGGACACCACACAGCCCGAGGGCAAGGTGGTGATGATGTGTGAGAGCAAGGACACCGTCCGAGAGATCGTCGAGGCTAGGTTGTTCCCGTGCGAGATGTTCCATGCGGATTTGCCAGACGAAGTCAAGGAGGAGACGTTGGACGAGTTCCGGGTCGGGAGCATCCGAGTCATTGTGGCGACGGGGGCGTTTGGGATGGGAATCGACATCCCCAACATCCGGTTGATCGTTCACGTCGACAATCCGCGGAACATGAGAGATTACGGACAAGCCAGCGGGCGTGCGGGTCGAGACGGGTTGCCTAGTCGTGCAATCATCATCCGTGGTGGGATCGATTTCAAAAACGAGTTAGTCAGTAGGTATATGGATCCAGAACGAAGGGAATGCCGAAGAATCGAGATTGACCGATATTTGGATGGGAGCACAGCGAGGGCGAGGTGTGAGGAGGGAGAATATGCATGCGATTGGTGCGCAGACAGTGGACGGACGGATGCAGCGGTGGAAACGATACCCGCAACCTAAGCACGAACCAAGGCAGTAACCCAAGCACCAGGCAGGGGCAGAACCCAAGGACCAGGTAGACGAGTCACCCAAGCACGGAGCGAACCCGCAACCCAAGCAGCAGAAATAAGACGAGTAACCCAAGCACTAGGAACTAGACGAATAACCCAAGCACCCGTCGAACCCGGAACCTAAGCATTCGTCGAACGCACAACCCAAGCACCAACGAGTATATCATCGAACGCCAAAATAGCCGCAGAAACCCGTCGCGAGATAGAAGCGCAGGATCGGCACCGCCGTGTACTAGAGATATAGCGGACAGGGCAGGTCAAGGCGAGTACCATCGAACAGCAGGAGATGCGGCAGCGTTTAGAGCGGTGGAAAGGCAAGTGCGTTGTATGTTATCACGCGGAACGAGAGTGCAACCATATCATTTCCCAGTGTCCCGCAGCAGATAGTAAAGCGGCGGAGCAAGAAAGGCGGGTAGCATCGTCGAAACGGGGGATTGTGTTCGAGAAGGGAGTGGTGTGTTACCAATGTGGCGTGCCGCGGTCGATATGCGAGCGGTGGGTCAGTGACAGTGTTGTAGCAAGCGGGCAGAGTTGCCAATTTTACGGGGTATTGATCGGGGTGGTGTACGGGATCAAACACGCGTATCTAGATGTATGGAGGGGTTGGTTCGAACGGGCAAGCTAGCGTGGAGCACAGGCGGAAACAGAGAGGGAGCAAATGGAGTATTTGGGGAAGAAGGCGAAAGGAAGAGCGGTGGAATGTGTATGGTTATTGTACGCGTTCCACGAAATGACAGGGAGGATTGTCGAGGCGTTGTAGAAGTAGGCAAGTAGTAGAATTCAAGGTAATATTTTAGGGCCATTCAGGTCAGCATGTTTCAATAGCGACAGATAGAGAGAGGTATTAGCTAGATTCATGTCCCGGAGGTAGGATTAAGGTAACAAGGAGGGGCAGAAGAGAGAGAAGAGGAAGATATAGTAGTATTCATGTCCTAGAGACGGCCGCTAGAGGCAAAGAAAGTAGTAGAACGGGTTTAGGATTTGTCCGATACGGGGTTGTTTCGTAAAGTGTACAATAAGAGTATATCCTAGAAGAATTAAGTTGCGAAAATGCGACGTATTTTAGCTTTTCCCCACTAAACGTTAGCGTTAGGGTTCGTAACCCTACGGCGCGTTTCTAACGCGTAGTTCAAGAAAGGGAGTACACGAGAACTATCGCTAAACACACACGGGAATAAACGGCGATATAAGCGTAAGGGTCGCAAATACTTAGATTCTAATATAAGCAGACGAAGTAAGTAATATCTAGTATATAGGGAATATACTATAACTTAAACTTATAACTTTTAGTATATAGAGTATATAGTATAGGTATTTACTCTAACGTAGATACTATAAAAAGACACTTACGCGGTAAAGGTTACTTTTATAAAGGTAGCGTTCTTAAAGAAGCTATAAGAACACTTATTAGATTACCCTTAAAGTTACGTAATACCCTACGTAACGCCTATCTACTAGTAGAAGAGTAACTTATCCTTCCTATTCTATACCTTACTATCTACGTAGGTTGGAACTATTAGCTCTATTCTAGTAAGGAACTAACTACGAGTAAGGTCTTACGAAACCGTTATGTCGCTAAGCTACATTAGGCGTAGCGCGACCGCTATAGTAGTATTTAGCCGTTATAGGAGCCTTACGAACTACAAACACTTTTTGCGATAACTAGAGACATATAATATTTCTAAGTAAGCTTAATAATACCTATAGTACGAGTACGAGCTCTATTAAACTCTAGACGAGTAGTTAAAGAGTAGCCGAATCTAGAGTACGCTACTATTAATAGATACGAACCTAGTTAGTAGGCCGATAAATTCCTAAGCTATATATAGGTACAAAAGTAGAAATCTAATACTATTACTAAAGCCGCTATAAACGTTAACTCGGACCCTATAGCTAAAGGCGCTAGGTAGGAGTTATAGATTAAATAGCTTAGGATAAGCTAGTACGTTATAGGGCTTTATAAGGATAAGATAGTAGACTCTTATAAACACTCTAATACGGAAGACTTAGCCGTACTTAAAGACCTTCGTAATATTAGTATAAAAATACTTCGTAAAATATAGAAATAGTACTAATATAGTCTAGAATAGCGTTTAATAGATCTATAGGCTACTCGTATTAGTAGTTTTTAGTATACTACTAATCCTAAACGAAAGAACAACTCGTTTCGCCGTAGAATAGGATAGGATATATTAGAGATATATCTTTCCTATTAGATATAGATACTTACATTTTTATAGAATAGATAGTAGGGTAAGCTATTTCCTAATAGCCTCGTAGCGCTAGCGGGGAAGGCTACGAGGCTAGAGTAGAGTATAAGGTAAACATATATAGGCGGCGACTAGTCCGCTAATAGCGGTAATTATAGGAGCTCCTACGAAGATAGTAGTAATAACTATAACGAGGAGGAGGAGGACAATAGTAACGTCGCTAGTAACAAAGAGAGTAGTACGGATAGTAGAGTCGAGAGAGAATCTACTTATACGGAGAAAAACTTTATAAGTTAGTACCTTTACTATACGAAGCGGTAAATATAGTATATATAACGATTTACTAACCTTTCTACTACGTTAGGCCGAGATAATAGAAATAGTAAGGATCGAAAGTACGAGCTACTTAAAGAGCCCGCTATTACCGTTACAAAATTACTAATTTAATAGTATCTTACTAGATCTCTATTCTAATTACTAATACTATCCTACGCGACGATACTATCTATAGATAATAGGTCCTACGCCTAGGAGGAGCCGGGCTCGTTTAATAGTTATCTCTTAGCGCTAATTTATTACGGTTAGCTTTAGGTGTTCCGCTATACTTATAAGATAGTAGATATATAGGACGGTAGTAATAGCGAACGCGAGGAGTCTAACGATAGACTCGATAAGTAGCTTAACTCGTAGATACGATAGTATTTTTCTAATATAATAAGTAAACCGCTTTTATATCTACTACTCTAGCGGCGAAGGCTCTTTACGATTACGCCTATAACGATAGTTAACCGGCCCGTAGTATAGGATCTAGCGAAAACTACCCTTACGTACTTAGGCATTTCTATTAGTATAGACGAGGTCCGCTACCTATGTAAGTATACTCTTAAACGCGCCTAGGACTAGCTCTATAGCAAACTTATATTTAGTATAGATTACATACTAAAGCTAACGCCCGTTTATCTAAATAAGAACGATACGGAGCGTATAATAGGATAGTAGTTTAGTAAGTACGCTAGTAACTTAGTATTACTTAACGGGTATAAGTAGGTCCTTATAGAGTATGTAACTAATACTAGTTACCTTTGTAATCTCTATATAGAGGAAAGACTTAACGATTATAGTCGCCTACTACTATTCTAGCGTCGTAGTAGTATTCGCCTTTATTAGTAGATAGTATAGGAATTTTTACGAGAACTACTCGTACTTATTTACTTCGGTACTAGCCCTCTAGTTCGCGCGCCTAAGCTACTTAGTCTAATATAGTATAATATAGAGTAGTTATAGTATATCTAACTACGGTACGGCAAAGTCCTAATTTATTTAGTCGAATACAAGATAATGATAATAACTAGGAAGAACGTTAATAATATCCGCTTTCTTCTAGACGAGCTTAGAGAGTTACTAGTTAATTACCTAGCTTATCCTATTAGAGTACTATAGTCTATAGCCTAGTAAGAAGATATTAAGTCTACTATATCCCCGTATCTATAGGTCGATATAGATAGAATAAGATAGTAACTAAAGTAGTTTACTAGTATCCTTAAATCGGCGTATAAGTAAGTAGGCGTACCCTAAATCGGAATAGCTATATAGTACTAGATAAGCTCCGCTATTATTAATACCTATTTCGACTAGGCGGATCGAGAATACTTTACTATTATATAGGATACTAATATATTAAACACTAATATCGACGAGGACAGCGTAGACTTACTAGTAGTAACGCTTATTTCGATATCGAATTACTCTTTACGTATACATTAGTAGGCCTACGCGAACGTTAGCCCTTTTACTAACGTCTAGAATAGTAAACTTATAAAGAGCTACCGAGCCTTAGAAGTCTAGGCGACTTTCTTTAGAATAGGTAGAAGTAAGAAGGTAGTACTAGGTATAGAGGTATAGGTCTATAGGCGAAAGCGAGGCTTATTAGATATAGCTATAGAACTAAGGGTAGCTAGGAAGGTTCTAAATATTAGACGAGACTAACTACGGCGCTAATAGGCTACCCTAGCTCTACTCGAGGAAGTACGGAAGCTATATAAGAATAGTAACCTTAAGTAAAGATGTCTAGAGTAGGAACGGGTAATACGGCTCGTCGCGAATTACGTACCTAAAGTACTACTAGTTCTCGCTACTAGGTCTAGTAAGAGCCTCCCGTTTATACTTAGGAGTAGTCTCCTTAGAGCGAGAACTACTATTATCGTTATCCTACTCGTTCTACTTTAGATCGACTTACTAAGGCGGTGTCGCGAGTTTAGTCTTAACCTAATTATATAGAGTAGCGTATATACCGCGGTAGGAATAGACGGAATATCGATGTTATTGTTTATAAGTATTAAGGTTATAGTATAGTATCTATTCCGTTAATACGCCCGTCGACTATACGATACGGGTAATCTCGATCGATTTATAATCGATAAGTGTTATCTCGTCTAGACGTCCGCTTATTACTATAGGTATATAACTTAGCTTAGTAAGCTACGGTAATTCTAGGTACCGTTTATATATATAACTACGACACTACTACTATAGTTAGAAAAGATTCTATTCTAGCGATATTATATCGGAGATATAAGTATCGTTTAGGGATATACTAAAAGATCGAATCTTTAGTATAGTATTAAGTATCTCTAGACGCCTAAGGGAGAAAGCTTCCTCTTATTCGTATATCGTTTCGCTATATAGAAATAGATAATAGGATATCGTCTAGAATAAAAGGATACTCGTATAATAGTATTTATTCGTTCTTATACTAATATAGAAGAGGCGGCGGAATATATTAGTTATTTATACTACTATTAAGAGATTAGGACTACTAAGGAGAAAGAGACGCGGCTAAATAACTAGATTAGTAGGAAGAGTAGCTCTCCTTTTCTTATATATACTATAGCTATAGGAGCTAGGGTAGACTACGCTTACGTTTAATAGGTAATCTATATAGAGGACCCTTATAGGCTTATCGACTTCGCCTAAGAATCTAGACGTAGTAGTTGTAATAGCGAGGCCGCTAGCTCGAGCGTCTATATAAAACGCGATCTATAGTTACTAGTACCGCCTCCTCTACTAGATTATCTAGATCCTCAGGGTAGTAGACGAAGGAATCGAGTCGATTCCTTTGAAATCGGGTGAGAAATTAGGATTAGGGTAGAAGCGCAAGAGTCGATTCCTTTGCTCT
>JAABUL010002138.1_pt1 | contig 34085 bp, 36 predicted proteins | sample 5559151 | NCBI WGS metagenome assembly JAABUL01 (sample SAMN10711876, study PRJNA513368) | rock metagenome | isolation source: Antarctica rocks | place: Antarctica: Victoria Land, Pudding Butte sud | reverse complement strand
GTTGTGAGGGTGGAATAGGATGGAGGCGGTGGGGGGGGGGGGGGGGGGGAGGAGTGGAGAGAAGAGGGGAGGGAAGAGGGGAGGGAACGAGGGGGGAGGAAGGGGGAAGGGGGAAACGAGGGGAAGAAGAGGGGAGGGAGGAGGGAGGAGGGAGATACGGGGATAAGGGGAAGGATCTGTGGGGTTCAGTTGCATTTTCATGTGGGAATATGAAGATCAGTAGGAGTGATACGGAGTTGACGGTCGGTATTTCGGCTGAAAAAATATCTATAGTGTCAAAAAGCCGGGAATAGAAATCCAGCAAAATCCCGGGGTTTGGCTGCTCGATAGCCCATGTCTTTTGCGCATGAAAAGATCTCTGTTAAGATTCTAGGTCAGCTGATTAGGAAGGGGGTTGTTGGTGTGTGGAAATGGTAGGTTGAGGGAGCAAGACAGACAGTTGTGGAGTCGTCGAACTGCTGGCGTCGTAACGTACGGAAGGTTAGAAGGATTTGGACTTTGGCCAAGGGGGTAATGTTGAAGTCTGTAGTATGTACCGCATTATTTGGTCTATAAGAAGGTGGCTTTTCGCCATAAGAGATATCGAACGTATCAGAGATGGTCCCCCCGACTGACGATTTTTCCCCCAATATAGAAGAAGAGAAAGAAGAAAAAAGCTATTGCTTCTATGAGAATATTGGATTTTCCCAACTCAAGGAAAAACACTTGTAAAAAAAACAAGTATTAAATCCGAAGTAAGATCATATAATGTAAAAAATCTCAGCGACGAAGACATGGTAAACATAATAATAATAATAAATTCATACACTCTTGTGACATCGGTTAGGCCGACCCATGGGGGACTCTATGCTATCTGTATCGAGTGGACAAAACCCTCTGGGGTAGAAAACCACTCGCAGTCTACACGGCTGCTTCACGCAGCCGAAACAGTGAGTTTTGAGACTATGTACCAAATTTGTTCGCGTTGATCGCACGTTAGAGAACGAGTGTTCTAGCCACTCTAAATTGCTCCAAGAGCTTCGTTTTCATCATCATCTTCGCTACTGCCCTGAGACTCTTCGTGATGACGACGATTATTTGATAGTTCGAGAAGTCAGCATCTTGTAGCATTCTTGATCGCAGGTGCGATCAGTCCGAGCAGTGCATGAGTACATGCTTCGTCGTCTGATGACTTCATTCGCAGCCGCATCGCGAGCTATTCGTGTCTGAAACGTTTCTAGAGTGCAGATAAGTGTTCAGACCTATGCGTTCGATTCTGATGTGCGTTGCAAGAATGCTTTCTGCTTTCTGAAGATCATTACACATCTTTATCGTCTTATTGCTCAGATGCGACCTTTGTGCTGAGATTGCGTTGACATCTGCGACACGTTCTCTGTACTTTTCCCATCGTTGATTTCATTGATCTTTGTGATACTGCGTTATTGCGATGCTATCGCTTGTTGAAATCGTTGTGAAGAAGAGAATGCATCGTCTGCATCTCAACTGTATCTTCGCATCTTCTTGAATGAAAACATTCAGAAGTACTATTTTCTTGATGACGAGTGAGCGAGAAATGATGCGATTAACTCTCGTCAAACGAACGCGTATTAGTTCGCATGCTTGTCTGATCTCTTGCATTTGATCATCAACTCGACTGTGTAGCGTGATCTTGTTCTGTAGCATGTTCAAATGAACATGTAGCAAACTCATGTATGTTTCTGTCTTTAAAGTTTCGATGTTTACTCTTTTGAACAATTCTGCTACATGACACAGAGTCTGATTCTGAAGTGTTTCTAGTCTGCATTCTTTGCTCAACAGTTCATCTTTCTTGTCACGCTGATGTCAGACTGACGCTTCGAATGCAATTTCTGATCTCACTACTGCTGAGTATACTTGTCTCGCTTTTGTGAAGATAGCTTCTCATGTGAAGACTTCAAGATGACTAAGTGTCAGCATTCTTGTGACGTGATTCGTCTTTATTTGTCGAAGATGCGCGTCTCATTGCAGTTTCGTGTTCAGTTGCATTTCTAGAACTCATACGTCTGATTTCAATTTGATAACTGAGCTTTCTATTTGTATGCTAGTCATCATGTTGAATCTCTTCGATTTTCTAGTGAAATGCGTGAGCTCATACTTTTCTGATGCGAACGTTGCGTCATGAGTGCAAACTCATTTCGCGCAGACATTATGTGCTTTGCTCAGTGTTTTGCAAATTTCTTCAGTGAATCTGCTGTAGACTAGAATGTTAATATCATTTATGAAGTCAAGCACTTCGATTTTAATTTTCAGTGCTTTGCATTTTTTGATTAAACTTGCGTTGAAGAATAGAAAGAGAATCGATGAAATGAGAAATCTCTGCAATATGTTTGCATTTACCTTGCGCATGTCGCTCGTTTGTTCGTTGAATATTAGCAACATCTCTCAATTCTTTAGAAAGCTGCGTGTTCATTCAATTATGTAGCTTGATGTTCTTTTCATTTTCAGCATATGCAGAAGTCTGATGTGTGAGACTTGATTGAACGCTTTGATGACGTTTAAGCTTAGCATGAAGATCACATATTTGATTTCACAGTCTCATACTGTGTGAACTTGATCTACTAGTAGATTTAATGTTGAGATCACGAATTGCTTGCATCTCGCTTTCATTTGAGCATTTGATAGCATGCAATGAGTCTCAACTATGTCACTCAGTCTTTTGATCATGATCAACTTCAGCGCTTTGCTCATGATATTGAGCAAAGCAATGAGTCGATATGTCTTTGAATCGATATAGTCGCTTTTCTTTGATTTGCGTAGTACTATTGTCTGAGTCTTTTTGAACTGCTTTGAATGATACTTGTATGTTATGCATGCGTTGAATAAACTCGTCAGTACTGAGATCAGTTTTGCAAGACTCACTTGAAGCATTCTGTTTGAAATATTTGAAGCACTTAACGCTTTGTCTGCTTTTACTCATCTGATTGTCTGCTTTACTTCATTTTCTGTGATGCGTGAATTGAATGAGACTGTTAAAGATATGAATGATTCTGCAATGTTGTTGACATTCGCTTGAGAAAATGAGAGAAAGAACTTTTCTTGCAGTATCTTGATTTTTTTCTCGAACGTCATTGTCATATGATCGATGTCGCTTCGCTTCAATGATGAAAACTGAGAAAGCTTTTTAAATAACTGACTTTCGATTCTAACTCATTTTGCAAAGCGTCATATCGATTTGAGTGCTTTGCTCAGCTCATGCATTTGTGTTCTGAAATGTGTGCATTTTGTTTGTTGAATGATCTTGTTTTTATGATCATTGTGCTTCAGATATTCATTTCATGCTTCTAATGTGTCTTGTATTTTTCATATGATTTGCAGTCATCTTGATTTCATTACTACTTTGAAGCAGCTTTGATTTCAAAAGTCTCTTACTCAATTTGATGACTTTGTCAAGAAAGTAGATTTCTCGATGATCTTCTGTAGCACTCTGATAATCTTACACACTCTGACATTCATCATAATCTTGTCGTCTAGAGAGTGTTTCAAAGATAGATGTATTTGCAGATAAGCACTCAATGCTTCTGTATTCATTTTCTTTCAAAGTCATCAAGTTGAGAGTTGCACTGAGATTGTTTGTAAACATAGCTCTGTGATGATTGAAAGATGATTCAACTTCTGATGCAGATCAATTTGTATCTTGCACTTGCATGTCATGAACTGTATTTTCTCGCTGCTAAAGACTAGATCAATCGTCGTAAATTGATTGTGAGCTTCGCAAGTAATAGTGTTTAATTTCAGTAATAATTTCAGTCTTGTGTTTGTAATGATGTTTAGTGTTATGAACATGTCTGAATCGATCAGAGTTCAGATCTAACTCTAATCAATTTGATTAAAGCAAGTTATGATGCTATGTTTAGTTTGAATCTAGCACATCTCTATTGAATTCTTCGAATCATTCTCAGCACTTCTTCTCATTGTTCAGCACTTTCTTCATTCACTTCTTTCATCATTCTTTTAAATAAACACGTCTAACATATTACATCACATCTGTATCGAGTCTAGCGCAGTCTCAAGCCATTATTTATAGAAGAGCTTGCACTCTTTCTCTTCTGTATTCTTAATGTCTTGTTATAGCTATCTCTAAAGAGCAATACATACATATCAGTCTCAAGTTTCTTTGATTGAATGATTTAGACACGATTTCAACATTTAGTAGAGTATCAGTCATTGTATGATGAGTGAAGCATCTTCGCTTTTCTCAATGAGAATGATGTAGATTGAAATCTTCTACAATCAGTTGTTCACAGTCATTCTTGAGTAGTTCATTCAAATGAGAAATGATTAAAGATTTCTCTGTGAATGTAGTAGACAGTGAGCATAAGTTGTAGATGTTTAAAAGTTTTAACATCTGCGTTTCATCATCTGTGTTGTGAGTTAATATTCTGATTAAGCAAATGTCTGACTCAGTTGTTTCTATTATTCATTGATTGAGTTTTAAACATTTGTTAATGTATATGCATGTTCTTGATTGAGATGACGAGTTTTTCACTAGATGAAAGAAGTTGTGTGCTGAGTTAAATGACTGCAAGTCGTTGTTGTTGTGATCTTGCTTCTGTATAGTTACTATGTCAAATTCGCGAACTTCTCTGTCAATTAAAAATGATTCTTGAATTCTTAATGATTTTCTGATGTTGTACTGTAGAATTTGTAGAAAAAACTGTTTCATCATAAAGTTATTCATAGCTGTTGTTGACTCTGCAATGAGAAGACTTTTTGTATGCTTTTGATCATCGATGATCTTTCTTACTTTCTGATTGAATGTTTCTGAATCTGCTCAGATGTCGTCTCGTCTGAGTCACTATTCACGCAAGAGAAAAGATCGACTCGTCTCTTCTTGATCTCTACTATTTATCAAGCTGATTCATCAGCGATTCAACTGCGTGTTTTCAGCATGACTGTTGCTGAACTCAAGAGATTCATTGAATTAAAAGAATTCATTGAATCTGAAGAGTTCGTTGAATCTAAAGAGTTCAGAGACAGCGAGAAGAGTGTGCAATTGTATTTAGACATCTCAGAGTATCTGAATGATCTGTTTCTATAGATTTCAAATGCTTGTTTCATCTGCTGTTGTCACTTGAGACAGATGTGTCTTCAGAGTTTGTGATTTTCGTTGCAGTTGATGCAACATCTTTTATTCAAAGACATCACACACTTTTTTATGTGATGCTTGTCTGTGCATTTTTCGCAGCGCTGATTCTTTCTGCAGATCTTAATCATGTGATCAAATTCGTGACATCTGAAGCATTGTGTGATGTGACAGTTCTTTTCAAATAGCTCGCATGCACATTCTTGATACGAGTTCAGCATGCTTACGTTCATTAGTCAATTCATCATCGCTTCGATCGCGATCTCTATGATGAGCGACGAATGAGTCTTTTCGCTATTTGCTATCTTCTTGAATCAGACTATTCTTAGAACTTTCAGATCTTCATGAAGTCTTGCGTTATCTTTTATCAATCTTTCAATGATCTTTTCTTGATTGCTCATGTCTATTGTAGTGTGTACTTCATGTGTCAGCACTGCGAAGGTTCGACGTGCTACGCGTGTCGAACTTGTGATTTCTTTTGCTCATGTTTAAGTCTTTTTCAGGTTTGCTCAAGCATCTGAGCTAACTGCGTGAAGGAAAATGTCATCGCTGCTCAGCTTGCGAAGTGACACGATTAGGTTTCTTTGACCTGTCGATACGTCTGCGATTTTCTGTAGAATCTGTTCGATCGACTTCTTCTGTACCTCTTTTATTTCTCTTCTGTTCATTATCTTAATCATGACTTCTCGTTTCTTGCGAAGCGGCGACGGGTCGCCTCTGAGACGTTGCTTCCTCGTCGCTATTTCTTCTCTTGTCACGTTCGTTCATGACGTGGTTTTCGTTGAAAGACGTGTGTTTTCCTGTGTATGCAACTGCTTGTTAAGCAGTTGAACTGATGCCTTCAGTTTCTGTACATTCTTCGCGATGAACGCGTTCTGATTCGCGTGGTGTTTTTCTCCTGAGTCGAGTCGAAGGCGTCGAACCAGCTTCAATGCTACCTCTTTTCACAGATGATCTTTGCCCTTCTCTTTCTCTAACGTTGGTATCTTTATTAGTAGGTCAATAATATTAGCAACGTTCTCTTCGCCGTCGCGTGAGCGTTTCGGCCCCGCATCTCTGTTTCCTTGCGACGGATCGACGTCGCTCGCAATCGTCTCTGAACCAGCACTGCTGCGATTCGTGCAATTCATCGTCGTTCAACCGTCTTCTAGGTTCACTCTGCCTTGTTTGTAGTGCTCTTTTTCAAAATTCGTGATGCGTGCGTTGTGGTTGTTTTTTGACATGGTAAACATTAAAATCGCGAAATATTTCGCAAATCAAGTCATGCCATTCAGCTCGAAATTCAGCAGCGGAACTCGCTGTGATATAGACTTTGAGATGAAAGGCTCTTGGGCGTTGCTTTTGAGGGCAGCGGGACTGTGTGTGTGAGGAAGAAGTCATAATAGCAGGATGGTTTTTTGATCATAGCAAAGAATGGGGGGATTTGCGACGCTGCAGATAAGGAGGGATGATTCTCACGCAAGATGTTGTTTGTTCAACACGCGGGGAACGTGTTTTTGTCACCCCTTTCTTCACTACTGATTTAAGCTTCGCCCTGCTGTACGAGTAAGAGGTGACTGCTCTATTGCAGGTGATAGCGTATAAGAGGTGGTCTCAAAGGGACTAAATGCAGCAGTCCCCCTATGAAAATGGGGTCTTACAGTATATACCAAATAATGCGGTATACGCAATCCCAATCTCTTCTCATATAGACAATATCTATTACTTATACCCGGCTCGCCAGAAAGCAAAGGTCCTAGCCCATATATAATTCGTATAATCTTTATATTCTTACATCCAAAACAACCCACCGCCAATCCCAGCAATCATTATTCCAACCATCGAAAACATCAGCCCAGACACCTCCACCCTCCCTCCCCTACCTTGAAACGCCAGTGGCCCCGTACCTGTCGCCAGTGAAATTTTGCTCGTTCCAATATCGAGTGTCCCTCCAGATTCAAGACTGACCACAGTGCTGGAGATAGTGACTGCGGGGCCTCCTGGTGTGAGAGTGGTGCCACCGATGGAGAAGCCGGAGGGGTTGGCGGTGAAGACTTGGCCTCCTACTGTGAAAATGGAAGACTGGCCTAGGAGTATCTTGCTCGTGCCCATATCCAACGTTCCTCCAGTCTCGAGACTAACGACAGTACCGGAAATAGTAATGGCTGAGGCTCCCGGAGTTAGTGACGTGCCTGCGATTGAGAAACCGTTTGCATTGGCCGTGAAAGCTTGACCACCGACAGTATACACAGAAGGTATGAATGTGGGAGCGGGGGTAATAATCGAAATGCCCGGCCCCCCCGGAGTAAGAGTAGAGCCTGCAACTACGACGTTGCTGGGGTTGACGATGGCGGTGTTTCCCGCAATGACTGGAGCTGCTCCGCTTGAAGTTGCACCAACGGCCACTCCTGCGGATGGATCAAGCGAGAATACCTGGCCGCTAATTGTTGCTGCGGGGCCGTGGGCTGAAATTACTGTGCCACCAATGGCAACTGCAGATGGGTTGATAACGGTTAGTAATTGACTGTTCCCTGCAGTGATAACGGGATTGGCTTGTCTGACCGGAGGAAGTGGGACTGGAGCTGCTGGTGATCCAGAGCCGTTCCCTCCACCGTTACTTCCGCCGTTACCACCGCCATTCCCTCCACCGTTGCCTCCTCCATTGACATCGCCAACAACTACTCCTCTATTCGGATCAAGCGATATTACCTGGCCCCCAACAGTAGCGGCAGGTCCATTGGCAGAGACTACCGTTCCGCCAGCTGCAATGACTGATGGATTCAACACAGTAACCTGTTGGCCTCCAGCGGTGACCACGGGGTTGGGTTGCGCAGGGGGCGCTATCGAAATCGTAATCTTTGATGCGCTGGGCCCTTGCGTGGGCACAGGACCGAAACCACTAAGGATGATTGCCCCAAAGCCTGCGTTTCCTGAAGGAGCTTGCTGGGAGTTTCCTGGTCCGGGCTGAGGAGTACCTGAAGCAGATTGCGGTGGGTTTTCAGGGGTAGGTTGCTGAGAATTTCCCGCAGCGGATTGCTGGGGGTTTCCTGGTGTGGGCTGGACATTTCCCGGAGCGGATTGCTGAGAACCTTGTGACGACTGCGGATGGTCTACTGGAGCTGTTGGTTTCGGAGTTGGCGGAGCAGGTTGCGTAGCCGGGGTAGGATCGTTCTTTGGAGGGAGAGGGTCAGGGCCAGATGTAGGTGTGCTGACGACAGGCAGGGGCGAACTCGGGACCGCTGGTGGACCCAAAGCGCCTCCAGCAGACAACGTACGTGGAGGATCAAAGATGCCGTACGAGAGTGGAGCGTTATAATAGTTTCCTCCGACGCCACCTGATTGACCTCCAAACGTCGAGCAGACGGACCACGCGGGTTCATAGCTCAGAAGTTCTGGAGGAGGAACGACAATTGGGTTGAAAGGAGGCCCAATTGTCCGGACTTTTGCAACTGTCGGCCTGTTGTTGAAGGAATCGATATAACTGGTTACGAATTCATTGGATAAACCCCAGGTAGGGTTTGCAAAATCCGCAAAATCAAGCCTTTTGGTCGTCCCAGATCTTCCTTGCCCCTCACCTTGCCAGACTTCCCCGAGTTTGTAGTCGTATGAAGCTGTGGACAGCTGACCTGTGATAGGAATAACCGGGTTAGTAGGAACAGGGCCGATTATCCCGCAGAAATCCGATACGGTTGCTGCTCCGACGATACTAATATAAATAGAAGGTGAAGTGCTATAGTGATTGTTATTTACTGTACTCTGAAAATGATCGGGTAAAGAAACTTACTATGTATAACCGTCGACAACGGCAGTCTTTGCCCCACTTACCCCCAAGGGAACTCGTTTCTCGGCAGGCTGTGATTTAGATGAAGCATTCGGATGGGTTGACTTGGTTGTATTGAGTTCAGAGCTACTATTGGTGACTTGATCGGGCCAGTAAAAGACCTGGAGTTCTGGGACTTTAAGAAGACACCATCCACAGCAGTCCCATGTATAACCAGCCCCAGCAGAATGGTGGAGGGCTCCAGGGTAAAGGCTGGAATCGAAAATCGACGCGTTAGCAGGACAACCTGCTAGAGGTGTTACTTTTGGGGCTATCTGGACTGTTCCGGACAAAGAATATCCCGCAAGTGAGTAATCCTCTAGTTGAACAGATGAATAGTGTGCTGCATTGTAATAAGAGTTGGGTGCATAAGTTCGAGTTGCAGCATTAAGAGCAGCACTCTGTTGTGTCAGACGAACAAACGTTGAGCACTGCGGGCTGCGGCCGAAACTTAGAGCAAATTGACCCGGGTTATCAATTCCTTCGTACTGGTGCATAGATTCATACGCATATTTTTGTGCTGAAAGATAATTCGAGCACGCTACTGCAGTCGTAGACGTAGTCCCATTGTAAGTGACCAAGGCCTCGATTGTCCCAGTCTGGCATAACGCACCAAAGAGGTCACATGACCCAATATTGGTGGTTTTATAGTCGTACACGAAATCCGCGTAGCTGGGTAGAGCCGCAGTCGTAATGTTCGTGTAATCCACGGAAGACGTAGTTGTAGTGTTTAGATAATTCAACGACGTGGATGTATTCGATCTGGAAGCCTCAACACTATTCCAAATCGAAATGTAAGCATAGCAAGGAACCGGAATCAGCTTCCCCCCAACGTCCGTGACTGTAACCGTTCCAGTTTGCGTGGTCGGTCCCCGTACATCGCATCCTGGGACTGAGGTAATACAGTTCCCAATACAGGCTGAGGTTGAAGCCGGTCCTTCTGTTATCGTGGGACGTGTGACGGTAGGACTTGCGTTGATCGGGCTTGTGGTGGGGTTTGTACTGGTTGTATTGTGTTTGGATGCCTCAATACTATTCCAAATCGAAATGTAAGCATAGCTCCAAATCGAAATGTAAGCATAGCAAGGAACCGGAATCAGCTTCCCCCCAACATCCGTGATCGTAACCATTCCAGTTTGCGTGGTCGGTCCCCGTACATCGCATCCTGGTACAGACGTGATGCAATTACCAACACAGCTAGAAGAGGACGTAGACGCCGTCGTCAAACTCGAAGAGTCTATGGAGTTGTTATCTTAGTCACGCTTAGCACATGAATCGACCTCGGACTGCCATGAGAATCCAAGCAGTAAGATCGAAAAAAACGAAAGAAAACAAACGAATCTCACCTGAGAATGGTTGAGCAAGCCCATAGCGTGAGAGGAGAGCTAGAAAGGCAATCACACAAACACAGCTTAGATTGTACATATCATACATTCCGGCCTAGCATCGACATGCGCAATGCAGAAATCCCCCAAAGCCACAAAGAACGGGACAAAGCGATTCATAAAGAAAATAATCACCACGGGCACTCTTTGCAGCACTAAGGTAGCTTCATGAACTCAGCCCCCAATCTATTGCCAAGCTGTCGGTCATCCAACAACGCTACTCTGTACACCTGGAATCATAATTCGTGAATTCATAATTGTCCTCGAAGGCTTAGGTTGGTGTAAGCGTCCCACTAGAAAGGAACGGCCGCTTTCTGCACAGCGCCAAGGAAATCTCAGTGAGGCCACTTTGATGCGAGTGCGACTGACCTTTTGATCCAACGTCGAAGGCACGATTAAATCCGTAAACAACAGCACAAGTAAATGTAAGAATCGAAAGCCCTGCGACAAATTGATTTTCTTCAGCCGCCATTCGTGTTTGGTAGGGATGTGATGTGGCTTTATGACCCCGAACCCATCGGTGCTTTGTACCTTAATGTAAGGTACTGTAGGTGGTTGGGATCCCGCAGGCCATCAGCTAACGTCTAACACCGCGACGGCGCCGGGAGAAATCTTAAATGACTTAAATGATTGGAGTCAGCATTTAGCTTCGTAGGGTACCGCATCGCATCGCAATGGTTATTGGCTTGTTCTCTTTTGGCTGCGGCGGCAAAGCCTTCGGCGGATAGAAAAGTACATCCTTTCGACTCATCAAGCTAGGGATCTGGTGTCCTTCCAAACCCTGGAATGGGAATGGAAGTGGAAGTGGAAGTAGCAATATCATAAAGCGAGGCATTATCACCTTAGTCAACTTCAACGTCACCGTTCTTTCGTTCTCAAATGCGCAAACAGCGTCAATTCTGGGCTTGCCAATCTCTTGAAGAGAAGAGATGGAGAACGATGCCTAAAATCTACGAGAGCTCCCCCGATGATGTATTTTACCTGATCAATACCTTGTTACATACAAGCGAAGGGCGCCTGATCACATAGAATAGTGATCATACAAGCTCTGTCAAGAAATACCTGTACTTGTACTTCGTACTGCATCTACGATAGGTAATCTACCTTTAGCTGGCCTAATCACCATATTTACTACACTCATCCTTGAAGCTGCTGTGTACACTTTATCTCACTAGTCCTCAAATGTAAATGATCCAGCCTATTCTACGGTCACTTGCGGATGAAGTCTGGAATGCGAATATATCACGCATCGATGTTTGTGTGTATTTGCCTGAGTCACTTGCTCTTTTTGTCTGCAGACGGTGCGGACGCTGTAAGCCCAGAACCCAACCACTGTGCCCTCGCTTTGATGAGCGATCTGCCTGGTCTCTTGGGTCCTAATCTCAAAATAGTTCCTTAATCGTCTCAGATGACGATTCAAACCCATCATATACTGTTTAGAATTATTAGATGTATCGTTCCGGAGCTGAAGTTTGATTAGTTCGGCACCCTTCTTGTTAACAGAGCGTTCGACAATTGTCGATTTCGTTCTGTTGGCCGGGGGTGCAGGCACTGGGTCTCTAGTATCATCGATCTGCTGAATTATGAAGGCTTTGTGTTGGAGCCAGCGCAGGTCCAGACCGTAGCAAATGCGCTGGCAACGGTTTGGGGTGCTCGGTTGGACCCGTGTGCCCGACGTGAAGCAGAGTCTAACAATGACCGGACACTTCTATGGAAGGAAGAGAATACCTCGCTTTGTTCGATTAGGGCTCATGATTGAATTGCGGGCTTGGAGGTTTCGGCCAACGGTTTAAAGCATTGGCACCTCGATCGATGCTTGTGGGAAAACCTTCGGAATGTACGTTCAAATGAAAGAATTGTTGCTTTCCGAAAAAGCAGAACAGAGTTTGGGAATTGCATATCACATCCGGCGCAATTCGAAGAGACCGCTGCAGTAACTTGTCAACAATAAAGATCGAAACCCTGGTGTTATACCTTAGTCATTGACAGTACGTCAACGCCATGTATAAAGTTTCCCCCATCTTTCCCACGGCACTCATACGTCCTGCCACTGAGACGCAAGCTTATTTTACTATCACTTACGAGAGTCGAGGCATGTCTTTGAATCTGGGCTACATTCTCTCTCTCGACAGCCTCCGTGATACCCTGGGAGCTTGTACGGCTTCCACCGCAATAGACCAGCGATTCTCCTGTGAACAAAAACCGTATCTATATTTTTCTCTGTTCCCATTCATAGCTCTTATTGTGGGCAGCAAAGCGTCCCACGCGGCATTGAGTGATGCTTAGCTGTCCTTCAAGAGTGTTTCCCGCACCAGGTGCACCTTAACTATTTCTGCGTCTCAGTTAGCCTTAGGCTTTGTGATAGCCTTACGTGATGATGGAGCCCAAAAGGCCTTGACTTCTGTTACCAGGGATTTCCCCTCTAATGCTTCATGTTTCAGAACCTTGGGTCTTAGGCAACATTTCGAAGGTGCCCTATGTTCTCCCATAGTATGTGGGTTGTAGCGTTTTGAGAATGGCCTCTACAAATGTGCGCAGCTCCGTAGAGAATGATCTAGGTGAACCCATGACAGCGTTGAAGGCGCGACCATAGGGGACCTAACGGGAGTGGGGAACGCGCTGAGCAAAGTTCCTCTCGCAGGCTGTCTTTTCAATTTTGGCGCTGCGATGGACAATATCGAAGAAGTGCCCATAGCGTTTTGGCAGAGTCCCATGTACCACTTTAAGGGCGAATATTAGCATCTTGGTATGGTTGTTGCCGAGTTGGTGTTTCCGAATGGTTTAAGCTATCAAAGTTCAGGGGGATTTGCTCTGAGCTCGCCAAAAGGCGCTAGTATCAATACCATCGTAATATAACCTGATTCAGGCTGATCCAACTTCCAAGTGACAATGCTTTTGCTTCCTGAGGAAACACTGGATAGTAAATCGATTTTATCGGTGTGCGAGACTCTACAACAGCTCTGCTACTTTTTGAATGATAGCTTAACTTTTATCTTTCGAAAGCTGTTTCGCTTGAAAAATTACTCGAATCTTGTATTCCAATCACGAGTGAAATTGCCTGGAACTGATAGCTTGACTATCGAATATAACTATATTCCTTTCTTCAATACGATCTTTATAGCTACATGTCTTCGGAGGCCAATGCCACTGTCCAACCTGGTGAATTTCCGGGCGACAATATGGCATTCCCTACTACCCTCTTAGACGTACTTCGATCTCAAACGGCGGTTGATTGTGACACACTCGATGTGGACAGTAAGCCTTGTAGCACTCATAATTCAGAAGCTACATTGGTGTTCATATAACGATAGTTGCTGGAACTCTTGGGCCGTTTGTAGACTGCACCTCCAATCAGGTACGGTTTGTTCTCTTGGCTAGACTTGACAACTTTAAACTCACGGGCAGTTGGCAGGCGATTGCATATTTCGAGTTGCAAAATTCTAGAAACGAACAACTGCTCAAGAAGTCTGCTGCTCTGGCTCACAAACTGAAAGATGATTTCAAAGACGTCCCTTTGGAGCAGCTAGCTGTAGAAATATCTGTAGAAATACCTTTCCAACATTCAAAATTGTGGCTAACATAAACAGATGCTAAATCTATCATTGCGAATGGCACCGCACATCACAGGATTTATTCATGTTCAGACAAATCCATTCCATGCATATTCAACACCCGACACGGTTGAGAATGCCAAACGTAAGCTTCTTCGCTGTTAGTACAACAAATCAGAATCTCAGGAGACTGATTGCCAATATAGGCATTGTCAGCTTATGCCGACGCATAGTTCCTGGATTTGAGAAATCCCGAGTGTGCATCAAGATTCCCAGCTCATGGGAAGGCCTGCAAGCCTGTCGTATATTAGAGGCTACAGGAATCAGGACTCTTGCAACCACTCTATTCACGATGGAGCAGGCCGCTCTTGCCGGCGATGTGGGTTGCCGCTACATCGCTCCCTATGTCAATGAGCTCAAGGTACACTTCGATAAAGAGTGAGTTAAATCCCATAACCAACCTCTGGCGGATGGTTGCAACTTGTACTTAAAAACACGATTTCAGTTACAGAGGAGCTCCTCCGCTTCTTGAACTCTGCGCCTTAGCTCAACGTTATTACGAAGAACATTTCTACATAACCGAGGTTCTCCCGGCAAGCCTGACATCTATGGACGAGGTTATGGCTCTTGCGGGGGCTCATCACATCACGATTGCTCCACCTCTACTTCGAGAGCTATCGAGTACCGAGGCGTCTGCATATGACAGCGGTATTCTCAATGTCTTCGAAGCCGTCCAAACCCAGCACGAGCAGCCACCAGAACTCATGTCGTTTTCAGATGATGAAGCCAGCTTTCGTACCGCGTTCAACAAAAACGATGATGGCAAAAATGAAGCTAAGATGACCCAGGTATGTTTGACTAGAGAAATTTGTCTGTTGCCAAACCAGCAACACCTATAGTACTTATATTATTCTTTCCACAGGCGATAGAAATCTTTCGTGAAATGCAACAGAAACTGGAAGCAATGATGAAGGATTCTTTAGCAGAAGTAAGTTGCGCCTCTCGCTATCTGTGGAAGAAGCTTCCTTGACCAGCATCGTTCGATTAGCGACTTACATCAAAGCAGGACAACGAGAATGTACCTTGGATAACTTAGTATATGTTTCTAAAACGCAATTTCCAGGTGAATGTACTGTCAGTCATATCACGATGCTATCACGTTCGTTTAGTTTTTTCATGTTCTGGCTCAACAGGCGTTTTCGCTACCTGGACTCTTCGCCCTCCAAGCATTGTGGACTCAGCTCAGAGTAGCACTGGGTACGAGGCTAGAGGCGCACTCCCTAGACCCGAGACTATTCTACCTATCATCCGCCTCAGCCCAAATTATCATTCGGATACTCAGCGGACCTGGGACTTGAACACTGATAACTTATCTACAACCCCCAGCGCCTCGATCGTTGAAGATTGCTGTGGCATGATAACGATCTTCTGTTATCGTTCGTTCTCCTGCAGACTGTTGGCTCTGTGGGAAAGCGGCCAGATGAATTATGCATGTATCCTCGAGAAGGCTGGATCTGGCCATATGTACCACTCCATGCTTCCCGATAAAGTTGGGTTTCCCCCTCGCTTATGCAAGATTGGATTTTTCTTCCGATCATTTACCTAAGGATGCCTCAAAGTATGCATCAAGACCGGTATGGCAAGAGTTTGTTATTCCATTGTTATTTGCTGAGCTTCACTTGTGCAACTGCCTAAGGGGATACTGCATTCCCGTAAGCGTAAACACTTCCACTACCTTTAAGCCTTGAATTCGACGTTTCCAGTTCCAGGATACGTTCAATAACGGCCTTGAGAGTCTCTGACCAGAATCTGGAAATACTGAGCTCTGTCATGTAACGACTGAGAACTTTCACTTGTGGGTAGCAGCATGCCAGTGAAATGACGTACACTCGATAGCCCACATAAATGTCACTTCATTCACTGGCTTTCGTTCTCGTACCTTATCGTTTCTTCCCAGCTCCCTCTTCATAACCCTCTATCCATTTTGTGTTTCGAATCAGCGGCATCAGCAATCTGCATCAATTCACTAAAATGTATCCTGGTCCACCATAATGGGTAGCAAAGACACTTCCGTTCAGGAAGAGTACATGTTGAGCCGTAGCTACAGAGCGTCGGCAAGGCAAGTCCCGTCCTTAAATGAACATGGCTCTCACTGAATGTCCACTCTCAATCAAGGTTGCATCTCCAGCACTGGCTGTGGAAGTACACCCTCGGCTACAACATCCACCCCTTGATACCTTTATCCGGCCTTACGACAAAGATCGTCGATATTGGAACAGGCAATGGGTACGCCATACAGATCTACCCCCGAACCAAACCCGACATGTTCACATCCTGAATATATATAGCTGCTGGCTCCTCGAAGTAGCCCAAGAATTCCCCCAAAGCTTCCAGCTGGACGGCTTCGACATCTCTTCCTCGCAATTCCCAGCTGTCGAATTCCTCCCCGGGAACATCACTCTCAAAACCATGGATGTATTCGGCGAGATACCCGACGAGCTGGTTGGCAAATACGACATGATACACGTCCGCGCATTTGCAATTGTCATCAAAGGCGGGGATCCAGGCCCATTATTGGACAACTTGATCAAGATGCTAAGTACGCCCATCCATCCCAAACCCCATACGCCCCAGAAAGCTATATCCTAGGCACACCAGTAGCCACCAGCTTCCAGTCACTAACCGAACCCCCACCAACCCAACAGAACCAGGCGGCTACCTCCAATGGGACGACAAAGACGTCAGCACCTTCCACGCCATCTCCCCCACCCCCGCAACCCCCCACCCCAACTGCGACGAGCTCTTCCGCCGCTACCAAGCCAACTGCGCCTCCATCGGTCTCGACTTCACGTACGAGTACACTTCCCCCCTCCCCCCCAATACCACAAAACTAACCCCTCCCCCCGTCACACAGCTGGCTCACCACCCTCCCCGCCCACTTCACCACCCGCCACCTCGAAATCATGCACTACAAGCGCGAACCCACGCCGCGTGACCTCCTGAAAGCAGCCACGGACAACTGGCTCACGGCGCATGAGGATATGGCCATGAATGTGATTGCGCGGGATGGAGGGACGGGGGCGATGGGGACGCGGGAGGGGTTTTTGGAGTTGTTTGGGGGGGTGGTGGCGGAGACGGAGGGGGGGGTGGGGTTGGCGGTTGAGGTGTTTGTTGTTGTGGGGAGGAAGGCGGGGGTAGGGGGGTGGGGGTGGGGGGATCGGTCCTGAGGGGGGTAGGATGGTTTGGTGAGGGGAGCCACGTATGCAGTGGTGCTATAGCCCAGTTCTTTGAAAGGGGAGAGGCGTCACAGGAGGATTCTACTGACCTGATGTTAACGGGGGAGACACAGAGGGCTTACTCGAAGCAGCTTATTCTTCACACTAGGAAAAGCACGGCTTATGGATTTCCAGACCCAGTTCATCTTCACCCAACCTAAACTTGACCCAATCCCCTTCAAACCCAAACCCCTTCAATCGTATAATCTCCCACAGAGAACCCTCCAATTTCCCCAGCCTCCTCCTTGCCTTAAATCCCCCAAGATCTCACAACCCGCATCCCCGAACTCCAACCCCACCCCCTATACACCCACATCAAACTCCCCTCAACTCCCTCATCCTCCCCTCCAACTCCCCCCACCCCTCCCTACCCTCCCACCCCCCCTTCCCTCTCCCCACCACGCTCCTCACCGCACTCCGCGCCTTAAACCTCCAATCCCTACACACCACCTCCCCCTCCCCCAGCCCCCCTTCCCGCTGCCTCTCCCCCAAACTCTCATACGCATCCACAAGCTCAACCGTCGCTTCCACGACCTCTTTCCACAGCGGTTCAGCATCTTTGCTGCCGCTTTCCCACCCGGGCTTGTTGAGCGTGACGCGCCATGCTTTTTCGTAGGCGGAGAGCGCGGCCGAGGGGTGTTGGAGGTGGAGGGAGAGTTTGGCGGAGAGGAGCCAGAGGCGGCGGGAGGTGGTTATTAGGGGGGTTATGCGGTTTTGGATGAGGTCGGTTGTCATTTTTGAGATGCCGGGTCTTCGGGCTCTTCCGTCAAGAGCTAGGGTTTCTTCTTTGGGTTCATTGGTTTCGCCAGCTTGAGGGGAAGATGCAATTAGATGAGCGAGTAAGCCTTCGGCGACGTCGATGTCTACGCATCCTTCGCCATCGGTTTTGCTTCGGAGGTCAATGAGGCGGGTCTGGGCGACGATGATGTCGGCGTAGGGCGGTGGCGAAAGCTTGACGGAGACGTTGAGAACGTTTTGCCAGATGCGGTAGGAGTCTCGCTTTAGGGCGGCGGCTCGTTTAAGGGCAATGAAAGCTTCGCGGGTGTGCTTCTGAGAGTCCGCTGCTAGGCGGTCATGACCAACTATATCGACTTTACCCGATAAAGCTCCACTCGTAGCTTTGTGTTTTGAGGCTTGATTTTCCGGTTCATTCGGAGATTCTTCGGCTGGAAGGCGTAATAATGCTGCGGCAAGATTACTCCACGATTCTGCATCTTGCTCTTCTATTTGCACAGCTCTCCCGAAAGCATCAACAGCCCCAACCCAGTCTTCTAATTGGAGCCTGACGCAGCCAAGGGCGAACCACGTTGGGTGGTTTTGGGGATTCATCCTCAGAGCTTTAACGTAAGCCTCATCGGCCTTAGATAAATCACCTCGAGCAAACCAAAGTTTTCCGAGCGAACGCTGTGCTCGCGCATATCTGTTTCCGGAAACCTCCCACGCGCGTTCATAGGCAGCTGGAGACTTGTCAAGATCCCCAAGAATGCAGAAAAGGCGAGGAGCGTCAATGGGTAGCGGGTCAAGCTCCTTGTCATCTTGCTCATCCGCAGTTGCTATTTTCTCAGAGGACTCATCTTCTGATATAGCCGGTTGACGAGCGTAGAGTTGGTGACGAAGTATTCTTCGTGCTTTGTCCTCGCGATCATTCGCTGCCCAGCACAGGGCAACTTCTGCCCACATTTCGAGGCGTTGGTATATCTCAAGTGCTGTTCTTAGGCCACCTAGCGATACCCATCTACTAGCGAGTTCAGCCTCAAGTTCCCAGCGCGTGGGAGGTGCAAGTTGGTGAATATAAAGAAGACGTTCAGAAACGGGTGCTGACTCGGATGTCTTGGGTCTTGGAAGGAAGGTGGTTGAGGCTGGTATTCTGCTAGTATCAGAGGTACTTGGCTCTTGAGAGGGGTCGATAGGAGTAGTGTCTGCAATAACTTGATCTACAACCGCTTGAAGTTGTAGCACTCCTCGTTCAACTGTTCGAGATCTGTAGCCTTCCATACGACTTCGGACCAGTAACGCTTGGGTATAAACCTGCCAATTCGTACTGCCTCCTAACAATACTCTCGTAGCGTATGGTAGGGTCTCTTCTCGACTCAAGCCATCCTGCGGTGAGGTTTTGGTAATAGAAGATGCAAGGGCTAGCAGATTGATCGAGTCCAAAGGCTGCAGAGTTGGCTGGTTCGCAGGATCTAAAGATGCTAGTGAATCAGGAATTCTCTCTTGGTCTTGGTACGCCAATAACTCTGCAGAGGTTTTAGAAAACGATATTGACTCAAGCAAAGTATCGTCGTTCAGATCTAAATCTTGTGGCTTTGTCGAGGGAGCCGATATTTCGCTTGGCGAATGTTTTGCTACACCGTTTGACGTTTTACTATCAACAGAAAGCTTATATGCTATTTCATCTTCGGCGCTCTTAGCTAGAACAACTAATTGACTCAGTTCTTTTTCTTGAAATTTTGTTCTCTTCCCCAATCTTCCAGTAAGAGCAAAATCAAAACCTCGAAGTCTCGCGGCATGAAGGAGATCATCTCTTGCCTTGATATCGAAGCCATGATGTTTATGTATGTTAGCCCGCTCTAGCAGAAATTTTGCCCTCGTTGATGGATCCTGCGACGAAAGTTTGAAGTCGAGATAATCCAGATCTGCATATATTCTTTTTTGCAATCGTGGGGCATTTTCGCTCAACATCCGCTGATGCCAGAAATTTATCCTCAGCCTACCCCACACACGGTCTTCATTTTCATGGACAATCACTCCATGGTTCAGTAGAGACTTTGCGAGGCAGAAAAGCTCAACATTAGGTGTCAGCCGATAAGCGGACTCCCCGTCTACGCTCAAGCTGGAAATTAGTTGCCTTCGTAATTGCTTCAAATCACCAGCTTTATTAACCAGCCATTGAGGGAACATCAGATCTGCTGAACTCCAGGGAAGTGGTGGACCAGTGACATTTGCTTGCAGGAATGCATGGAACGCCGCGTTTCCTATCAAGTACAGCTCTTCTGGTAGTGATGATACACTACCAACATGGGTTCTTTCAATCACATCGCTCGCACGCAGTGATATGAAATTGGGCCAATCAATCCCGGCACCTTTCAAGGGTTTATCCTCGGCGGAACTGTCTGACGGAAGTTTTTCATAGCCTAGCAAGTTGCGTGCCAAAGGCGATTTGAGAACAGTTTGAAAATCTCCATCTTCTAAACAATTGCGCAAAGAATCCGTCCCTATGGCCTTGCCGTCGTCATTTTCAAAATACATAATTGCCTTATGTTGAGGCCAAGCAGGAATAGGTGGACCGAACACCAAGGTCTAAAGCCATGCCATCAGCTCTCACAAACACTGAGTGTAGGATTTTTTATGTCTTGAGAGGTACTCTGGAGATTTGGGATACTTGTAGTTGTTGCGTAGAAATACTATGGCTGGTAGATTGGGAAAGCTCAAAAATAACCGTACTACGAGGTCAGAAAAGAAAGTATTCGGATTCCGCAATTGACTGCCGTACGGCTGCCGTACGGCTAACGTAGTTTATCCGCACCCACCATATATTCAGAATTTCATCTTATTATCACTATTCTACCTTCATGTGGGCGTTCTGCACGCGGAGGGATTGACTGGTATCGCTATAATAGATGTATTCTTCAGCCTCTTCTTTTACCCGCCTATCAGAAATTCAAGGCTTCGCATGCAAACAGGGCTTTATTAATGCAGGATGGAGCCTTAAATCACACCTCGCAATGAAACAGACCTTTGTTTATGGAGCAGGAAATAGATATGTTATTTTGGCCAGGCAATAGCCCTGATCTTAATCCCATAGAGCATATATGGAACCTCATAAAGGATCGAGTATCACGTCGACGACCATTTATTAAGGGTAGATTGGAACTGGAACTGGCCTGGTATGATGAGTGGGAAAAGTTGGATATAGAAAATAATATCAACTCTGTTATTTTGAATCAGAAGCATCGGGTCGATCGGATTATTCTTAAACAGGGTGACAATCACTTTCATGGATAGATATATATTATAATTTTATATCATCTAACATTTCTACGTATAATTGGTGCTACTATCATTACATTTGACTATTTGCGTGTTCGTTTGATTTTCGTGATAGTGCAGTTGCGGTACGAAGACCATTCCGAATACTTTCTTTTCTGACCTCGTAGCGGAAGGATTTTGTCGAGTGGCAAAACCTTTATTGTCAATTTTTTATAACCCTAACCCTAGCTTGCCTTACATATAGAATTGAAAATTGAGTCGTATAAAATGTGATCTTTCGTGATCTGAGACGGTAATCTCGCAAACCCTTTACCAGCATTCACAAATATTAAATTGACAGTAACTTCCATCCCTCACATTGCCTGAAAATGTCACTTGAACTGATCCTCGCCAAAGTCACCCACCAAATTAATCTTGAGTTTCCCGCCCTTCACAATTTCCTCTTTCCTGGCAACCAGCTCTTCAACATCCCAATTCACCGTAATATATCTTCCACTCAAGAACTTCCTATCCCCTGTGCTCAGCCACACAGCCACGGCTCCAACTAACTCCGCAGTATCTACTGAGAAACGTACGAGTGGCTCGATCGTCATGTCCGTCAGAACAGTGCCCGGGTGCAAGGATACGGATGTCAGATGGGGATACTCGGCTTCGAGGTAGGCGGAGATTTGCAAGGCGACGAGCTTGGTCATGGAATAGGAGGATAGGCCTGGAAACATCGTGAATGCAGCCGCGGATGTGAGGGTGATAATAGTAGCGGGTTTAGTCGGGCCAACAAGGTGCAGGAAAGCTTTGGTGATCAGGACCGAACCCCGGACGTTTATTTCCTATCAAATTCGGATTGTTAGATCTTTCTTCCGGGCAGGGGTATGAGAGAGTATTAAGGGGGAGCGAATCATCAGCGGTGCGCTTACAAAATCTGACCACCAAGATTTAATATCTATATCGCCAAGCTTCTGCGGAGGGCCGAGAACGGCGGCATTGCTTATTAGGACGTCTGCGGATCCATATTCTTTCTTTATCTTCGCAAAAGCCGCATCAACCGAGACTTCGTCGTTGATATCCGTTGGGATCACAAGTGTCTCGACGTTCGGGTCGATGGCTTTGATATCCGCTGCCGTCTCGGCAAGGCTTGATGCGGAGCGTGCAATGAGGACGAGAGCTTTGGCGCCGGCTCTCGCAAAAGAAGCGGCAAAACCCTTGCGTCCTATACCCTTACTAGCACCAGTGATGACGATGACCTTTCCAGCTTGCGACGTTGAAAGTGCAGGAGAGCTGGGGTCAACGGCCGGATAGACATCGCGGTGGTTGACGCGGGTAAATTGACCCGCTTTTACGAAGTGGTCGATAGGGAGTTGATCCATGTCTTGAAAGTGCAGGGCTTTGGGCTAATAGTGATAATGATGTAGAGGATATTTCAGGACCTTTGATTATTAAGAAGAGACTGGATGGTCGGGGTAGTCGGACGAGATGCTTGTGGAAAGAGATGCGACCAATTTGTTGTTTTGAAAAGAGAGCTTTGAAGATGAATTGAGCTATAGCATAGATAGAGCAGTACGCAGAGAAGCCTTCATATATCCTTTAAACCATGGTAGCACATATACCAAAAGCCAGCGTGTATTCCCCTGGAGTCCTCCCGCGCCGATTAACAATCGAAATGTGCGATTTACAATCAGAATAAGCATCAAATACTTGATATTGCATGCTGATAAATAGCTTTGATTATGAATTGCCTTCTGATTTGGCCTACCTTTGCTGTAGCCATCTCCGAAGCCAGCGGAACCTGATCTGTTATAGGAAGGAAGTCTTGCTTTCTAAAGAGAACATGGATAAGCCATGGCACTTTTAGAGCCGAGATACCTTGCATCGTGTAAGAGGATGGATTATAAGTTATGTATAGAGGCCGCAATGTTTTTGTTTATTTGGCCAAGTCCCACTGTTCATCCCATCTGTTTAAACGGCTGCAATTTGCTACTGTGGCACATGGCCCAAATAAACAAAACTTTTGCGCCTCTATGCATGACTTATGACCCATTCTCTTACATGACCTATGGCGAGGACATGGAAGATGAAGAGGGATGTGACCAAGAAGTTGACTGATACTGCTTTGTAATCAACGGAGGTACCGCAGCGCCTTAGGTATTTTTGGCATCATCGAAACCAGGTGCTTATAAAGCAAGTATTCGTGCCTCCGGGCTTTGAATGCAGTATTCTAAAAAGTGCCTAAGATGCCTTCGCAAGGCTCTCAAAGAAGTGGTCTCAATAACTATAAAGCATAACTCCTATGCATCAACCTCAGGCATGGCAACACCTAGAGTCTATCAGTGTTCGAGTCGCTGTTGTTGGAATACGAGGTCATATGGGGGCATATTGATATTTTGATTTTTGCTATTAGGAGGCTGTCTACGATAGGAGGCGGAAGGTGAAAACTCTCCTAGCGGCCCCCAGCCCTATTGGGCGGAGATTACCAACCAAATCACACCTGAAATTCCAACTGCTGTTACTGGGAGCTATTTCGAGTCATGCGAGACATTCGGTGGTAACTCACGCGAATGTAAGACGAAGGGTTTTACCCTACACATAAAGTCGAGAGTCGTGTAATCATTCATTCTGTTTTGCCCTTTGGTCGTCAAATCCAAAGATTCGTCAATCCATTAAATACATAAATCTGTCTTTTCGATCCCATCCGCTCACTGCCTTAAAATACGCACCTAATAACTATCGTAAACACTATCGGTCAGACGAAACCTATCCGACTGGGAGAAAAAAACCTCATTATCCAACACCAGCCAAGTAAGCTCCGTCTCTAGTTATCTCGCCTCGTGGGTTAGTACCGCTGATACTCATCCCCGCCTCTACTCCGGCTACGACTCCCATCCCCACGGTGGTGATGGTGGTGATGATGCCTGTGCCTGTGCCTACCCTCCCCATCGCTTCCACCATCTCCATCCCTGCTTCTATCCCTGCTGCCGCTTCTGCTACTTCTTCCATCTCTACTACTAGCACGGTTCGGATGCAAGAACTTGCCTAGCAGGCCGCTACCGGGAATGCTCCCACCGTGGGAAGAGCCGTGGCGGGAGTGAGAAGAATGATGCGAATGTGCGGAGTTTGAGCGTTCGCGCTTATGTCTGTTTATAATTCACTCATCAGCCGCCGATCTTAGTATGCGCTTCATTTCGCACTCGGTGCAAAGAAATGAAAATGACAAGGAAAATGAAAAGGATCATACTTCTCATGCCTCATCTCCAAAGCATTCGCCCCTACCGCTCCGGCAATCATTCCTCCCACTGTCCCCATCGCTCCACCTCCCAGCTCATGACCCAGGAACGCACCAGCACCACCACCTATTAGAGTGGCTCCTATGCCCTTCTCCGTGCTGTGGTCTTTCTTGGGCTTCTTTTCGTCCTCGTAGTAGTTGTAGTCGCGAGAGTCGGCATAAGCGCCGGGCCCAGTGGGAGGAGCATATGGGGGCTGGCTGGAGGGGTAGTGGGAGGTTGAGTGGGAGCTTGGGGGACGGTTGTCGTAATAGGATGATTGGTGTTGAGTTAGTTGTTGCTGATGCTGGGTGGAGAAGAGTTAGAACACGATGCGCTGGGAAAGTCGAGTCTTTTGGGGACGGTTAGGCAACAGCGTACTTGGGGGTTATGGCCGCTGCTTCCGTACGGTTGCTGGCCATAAGGCTGTTGGGGAGGATAGTAGCCAGTGTTCCGGTACGGGTCTGACATGGCGTTGATTATGGTTAACAAGATTCGTGTCGTAGGGTGCCGGTTTCTTGGTGAGTGGAGGGGCACAAATAGTGGGGTTACTTGGATGAAACAGCGAAAGTGTCAGAAGACGTATGAGGAGGAACTCAAGAAAGTAGGACAGTAGGAAAGTAAGTGTTGATGGGAAATGAAAAGGTAAGGTACGCTGGTTTATGAGGGAAGATAAAAACACTCAGCCTGAGCTGAAGGCAATGGCGAATTTGCGGGGTGTGCAATATGCCTGAGCCTTGACTGCGCCTCCTCTCGAGCGCCCGACGAAGAGCCGCATAATGAATCATTCAAAAGCATGAAGTACACGTCTGATGCGATTGGTAGGTAGCCCTGACAAGCTTCGCGCAGCTAATGCCCAACAAATATTCTGTCGGAGGCTCATAAGCTTATGGACGAACAAAGGGTATCTGTCGCAAACGAGAAAGGCCGACTCCTGGGCTAACACGGAACGGACCTGGCAACTACATAAGGTACTGTTGTTGCCACGTCTTCTATGAAGGATGTAAAATATGGCCATACGTTATCGTGACTGTCATGCAAACAGTCGTCGCCCCTGATCATCTCAAACTACCAGGACGTACTGCCATCGATTTCGCTTTACGATTTCTTCCAGGTGTTTGGCCTCCGGAAGATTTCCTCTGTTCCAAGACCTTTTCGCGATCGGAACCGCCAGTGCGATTAGCTCCCCCTGGAGAAGTTTCCTCATCTTCCCAAATCTCTAGGCTGGTCCTTGCTCGTTTCGAAGGGGTCTCAGGGCTCGCAAAGTCAGTGTAAGAAGGCATAGGTCTTTTCAGAGTGGCTTGGAAGCTGGCCTTGTGGCCAGATGGCGGTGGGGTAGGCAGCTGCTGTGAGACCTTCATATCAAATACTGTAGATTGTAATTCCGTACGGAGAGCCACATCTAAGTTCTGTCCGAGAGCTTTGTTCATCGCGTCGCCCAGGGGTCTCCCAGTCTTTCTCTGCGCCGATGGTCGTGCTATTCTAAGACTCGCACTTTCTTGCGCAGTTGTACTTGTGTTCTCTTTCTCTTCTTCTGGGTTGACCACACGCTGCTTGTGAACATCAACCCCATGAAGTGTCTTTGTCGTTTGAAGTTTGATCTCTTTCTGTATCTGCCATAGATCTGGTCTATGCCGTCGCAAAGCCGCAATCCATTCATCGCAGTCCATTGAAACCCAGTAGTCAATAGCGTCCTTCCACATACTCTCGGACGGCTTCGAAAGATTTATAAATATAACCTTTCCTTTTCCGCCGGACCTTGCACGAACAGATCTTGCAAACTCCTTCACAAGGATCTTCAGCCCATGTACACGGAGCGATGTCCCGAGGATCAACAAGACGTCTGGAGCAAGTCCTAGATCATGAGTTGTTATGGTTCCAAGGATATCCGCTGCTGGATGTTCCTCGCCATATAGCACTATGTTCGGCCGTAATGTGCCCACCTTGGTACCGCGCTTTCCCCTATCTCGCCGTTGCTGATCCGAGACTGCACATGATAGGCATTCTGGTGCTTTGCCGTCCAGAAGAAGAGACTCCCTGCCTTTCCCTTCCCAGCCGCATGTCTTCTGACACAGGTTACATCTCAACAGTTCGAGATCGCCATGCAATTGTACCACCTCACAGCCACCATCTTGATCTCCGTTTGGTGCTGAACGTGCAGGCGCTCTTGGCTTTTCCATCACTTTCTTCGTGAAGCGAGCGCGGTTCCCCTTTCCACGGCTCAGATCCGTGCACAGTCCTTCTCGAGATTCTAGGCCGTCAATATTTTGGGTGTAGCATCTTACCAGCTTCCGGCTATCACGAAGTGTTCGAATAAATCGATGGGTGGGAGTAGCTTGCTGGACATCTTCGCGAATCTTTTTCCGCAGCGACGCAGTGAATTTATAGAACACCGATGTGCTGACGGGGTCCTTCCATAGCACCGAGTCAAAAAGGTCTTTACCCTTGACATTGCTGGGTAAGAAGTTCCGCTGTGCGCTTGGCAAGCTCTCGGAGAACTGTGATTGAGCGCCGTATGTATGCCTGTCAGATACTTGTTCGTACTGCGACTGAATCAAGGCGTAAAGTCCATCTTCTGACCGAAAGTCCTGTGGAGTCTTATTAGCTCTTGAAAGCTTCAGACGAGCCTTACGTCTTTAGGCATGCTTCACGCGACTTACAGGAATACCACAACTGGTAGAGATGCCAGCTCCGGTGATTACAACGACTTTCTTTGAGCTGGCAAGAACATTGGCGATATTTTGCAGCTGGCGGCTATCCTCTTTGCTAACCTTACAGATGGTCATGGCGTCGGCAGGCGGAGGTCTCGTAATTGTAGATGTGGGTGGCCAAGACGATGACCACTCTCTAACGAAGAGGTTCCTCGCTGCTGGTCTGTAAATATTATATTTTTAATGGTAAGGATTGGTCCAGCAGTCAATTGGATATGGGAGGGAACGTGAACATCTGTTACGAGTGTGTCGGGATTGAATAGGGTTTCCTAGCCAACAAGCCCTAGGGGTTTTGGCCCATGTTGAACCCCTAGCCTCAACACTCTATCCTAGCGCTTCCGATACCCGAGCAAACCTGCTTCGCCCCCTTTGTTTTGCCCTACTATAGATACAGCTCGGAACCCTCTTTGATTCCTTCTGTATTCTTAATATCCTAGTTATAGCTACCTCTATTGATCAAACATTCTATCCAGCTACGCACTACCTCGCTGCAGTGTGGTTAGATTCTAGGCACGGTCCCAACAACATCCTGAACGCGCGGGAGACGCGAAAACTTAGTGTGCACGTGAGAAGGCATCTGATTAGAGATTGGTCTCGACGCCGTTTTAAACGGTATTGATCGGTAATTCTCAAAACGATTTGATACCTATGTCGTTTCCTCTGTCAGCTGTCTAGACTCTAGAGTGCTTGCCTAAATGCGTACTGTACCTCAGTACTTCCTAGGCTTCGCCGATTGCCTTACTCTACTGCTCGAGCTGCTTAGACTCAGCCCTGATGGCCCTACGGAGGGTGACACCGAAAGTCCTGCCCCGCGCTAAGAGTATCAAAATTAAGAAAATTGAATCGCTTTTGCATCACCCATCATTTATTATGTTGCTGAGTATGATTTCCTTAGCCGTATCACTTACGAGCGCTGGGCAGGACATTCGATGTCATCCTTCATACGATGTTGTTAATCCTTTCTTATACATTAAGTACACAGTAAGGTACCTTCCAAATGCAGTCATCAGATCTCAGTTTCTTGAGAAATAAAAGAAAAATATGTGTGAAAACTACGATTTCGCGTGAATATTCTCATATGAACCAAGATTTAGTAGTAGATTAAGCAAGAGTGCTTTCTTTATTGCAATTCTCAACTAAAGTCATAATCAATGAATTCAATTCAATTGAATTCCTTCTTTTTGCTTCATCACTAATTCACTATCTTAAATTTTTATGTTTCATTGCACACTGTTGATAAGAAGCGGGTTGAAACCGTTCGAGACGTTCGCTGAATAGAGCAAGATCATAAGCCGAAAGATAAGATTATCTCTCAAATGAGTGCTAATCACCAAGCACCCGAGGCAGGAGAGCCGTGGGCCCCAAATCAGAAAAGGTCTCGAGAAGACTCGACGACGATGGATCAAACAAGAGGACCCGCACCAAGGCCCCTGTTCACGTCGCGTATCACGAATCACTGTTCCGAGAAGCCAGTACAGAACACTTCCCTGAGTTAGAAGCCCCCGGACTTCTCAAAAGCATCCAAGCCACGATAGCCAGACTTGATGGCAAGGAAAGAAGTTTTATTACTCCAATCAAGGCACTACTTGCCAGCATTGAGGCCTTTCAAACCACTGCCGAACAAGTGCTAGCTAATCCGGATGAAATTGACACTGAAGAACCAATCAATTATCGCAAAGCCAGAGCCTCTCCTCAAGCTTCAAAATGGAAAGATGCCATAAAGGACGAACTTGCTTCCCTCGAAGAAAATGGGACCTGGACCCTAGTCCCTCGACCCCCTTCTCGCCGCGTTCTTAGTGGGAAATGGGTCTATAGGCTAAAGCGAGGCTCTGGAGGGGAGATTCAGCGATATAAAGCACGCTGGGTTGCGCGAGGCTTTGAACAACGCTTTGGGATTGACTTCAATGAAACATTCGCCGCTGTTGTCAAGCCAATGACCTATAAAGTCCTCGTCGCCATGGCCGCGCAAATGGATTGGGAAACTGAGCAATTGGACGTCAAAACTGCCTTCCTTTATGGAACCCTCGATGAAGATTTTTATGTGGAAATGCCTACCGGCTATTCCGAGGAGAACCTCGTTTGCAAGCTGAATAAAGCCCTCTATGGTCTAAAGCAAGTCCCTCGGATATGGTTTCGAACACTCACGAAGTTTCACGTCTCACTGGGTTATCATGTCATTCCGGAGGATCCAAGCGTATATCACAACCCGGAAACTGGTATATTTGTAGCTATATATGTGGAAGATCTACTTATCTATGGAGCCAACAAAACCGCTATTCAAGAGCTCAAAGATCAACTGTCGAAACGCTTTAAGATGACCGATTTGGGACCTGTGGCTTACTACCTGGGTTTGGAAGTTGTTAGGGACCGATTTAAATCGTACCATTTGCCTCAGTCAAAAGACGTATCTGCAAAAGATTCTGAAGGATCTAAATATGACGGACCTTCGCGGTAGTCAAACGCCTATGGATAAGGACGTTATTCTAACACCAGCCTCGGCGGATCACACTGCCATCGGCAACGACAAGCTTAAGTATCAATGTGCAGTCGGATCCCTTATGTACCTTATGCTTGGAACGTGTCCTGATATCGCCTTCGCTGTTTCTCAGGTATCGCGATTCTCTTCCAACCCAACCACAGAACATTGGGAAAGCTGTTCAACGAATCTTCCGCTACCTAAAGAAGTTCTCGAACTTGGGATTGGTTTATCGAAACGAAGATCTCCATTGGTTATACGGATACAAACTGGGCCCGTGACAGCGATCGAAAACCAACTGGAGGCTATCTTTACAAGATTTGGTGGTGCAGCCATCAGTTGCAGCTCTAAGCGTCAAAATACCACCGCTCTCTCCAGCTGTGAAGCTGAATACATGGCCGCCTCCGAAGCAGCAAAAGAAGCGCTCTGGATGCGTCGATTATTGGACCATTTTGATTACAAAGGTCCTCGACAGGTCATCATTCATGCCGACAGCAAAAGCGCTATTGCCCTCGCCGAAAATCCGATGCATCACGGACGAACCAAACACGTCGAAATTCGGTACCACTTCATACGGGAAACAGTCACTGAGGGACTTATTAAGCTCGCTTTCATGCCTACCAAAGAGGAGGCAGCGGACGGTATGACAAAGCCACTGGCCGGCGAAGCCTTTGTCGAATTTATCAAAGATTTGAAACTGTAACAGGTTTAGATTCAGGGGAGCTTATGAGCCGACGTCAAGGATATGTCCATTGAGGGGAGTGTTAAACGACAATATCAAGGCCCTTGACCAACCATCCGAAAGACCCCTGCATAATGGAAAGTGTACCCATCAGGAACGTGTATATAGATAGCTCTCATCCCCCTAGATTATAGAATCAAGGATTTTCGTTCAACACTTCACAGCTTTTCAGTTGATTGAGGGCGTCAACCGTCTCCCAATGGTCAGAACCTAGTATCTTGGTATAGCCTTGAACGACAAGCTCAAAGTGTTTTGCCGCATTTTCAAACGTAGCCATTTCCTTGTACAGAGAAGCCAGATTATATCTTACGTCTAAGGGGGTCTTATGCTCAGAACCCCAAGCCTGTTCGTATCCTGTCAATGCTCGTAGATACATGTCTTCGGCTTCTTTCATCTTGCCTTGATTTTTGTAAAGAATTCCCAGATTATTGACGGTGCAAAGGATCGATTTATGAGCGGGATCTCAAGCCTGTTCGAATCCTGTCAATGCTCGTAGATACATGTCTTCGGCTTCTTTCATCTTGCCTTGATTCGAGTACAGAATTCCTAGGTTATTGACGGTGTCAAGAGTCGATATATGAGCGGGATTCCAAGCCTGTTCGTATCCTGCCAATGCTCGTAGATACATGTCTTCGGCTTCTTTCATCTTGCCTTGATCCGAGTACAGATCTCCCAGCACATGGCAAGCCGCGCTAACGGACGAAATGTCTACTTTGTCGTTAAAGGCTTCTTGTATGCTTTGCTCCAGCAATGGGAAGACGCGATCGCAATGTGGCAGAAGACGTCTCTGTAAGAGCGAATAATCCGGCATGGTTTGTGAAGGCACAGCGGATGCAACGACGACCACGGCAAGCCAACCCATGATAGCGTTGTCTTTCTCGAATGCGTGAAGGCACCAGTGATGAAGCACAGAGTGCATAAAGAAAGAAGATGATTCAAATTTTGTGTTGATAAAGGAGTATTTTGAAAGAAGTCTCATGCACTTTTTGAAATCAAGCTCATCGCTTGCACATCTGACAAACCAATCAGGCATTTCGTCGAAAATTTCATGATGTAATGAAGGTGTAAGAAGCTCATACCAGATGTTCTGATTGTCAAGAAACGCTCACAGCTTCAGAAAGTTGGCAGCATCCTCATTCTGATTTCGAAGATGATCGAAAGACACAGTTCATGTTGTTAACACGCTACGATCTGCACTTTCTCGTAAAGTAAAATAATTCTGATCCTTCATTAACTTTTTCCATTTATGATTATATGAATCGATGTACTTTGACACGGTTGTACCTGTTTCCCGCATGTATGAGCCGGCTTGATTGATCACTAAAGGAAGACCTTGAAGTAGCTTGACAAGCTCTAATGAACCTATTGAGTCAAAGACATCAGATAAGGTCTTAATATTTATGCTTCTGATTGCACTCACCTTCCACGAATCTCTCAGCGCTATTTTTGAGGATACTTTCCCCCTGCAGTTCATTAACCGGCTCTAGTTTCATATCGTCTCCCAAATTCCGCAGACTTGTCAATCGAGAAGTGATGAGAATAGATTCTTGATCTGCCATCGGAAAATACGCTTGCATATCGAAGGCTTCCGAATCTATAGATGAGATAGAAAACTCTCGGTCTACATTATCGAAGATTAGTAACCATTGACCATTTAACGGTCGTGATAACCACTTTAATACATCTTCAACAACTTGATCAACATTAGTGCTTTCTTTTTGCAAGTAGCTTCTGCTTTCTTCCGAAATCTGATGCTGCGATAGTCGACTGGCGAGATCAGCGATACTTCGTCTCACTCTTTCTTTGGCCGAGCCATCAATCCAGAAGATCGCGCTGTAGTTTCCTTGATATTTTCGAGCGAATTCAACAGAGAGCTGAGTCTTTCCAATGCCACCAAGTCCATGAAGGATGAATACTTTGCGACGCATTCGCTCTGTCGAGGTGGGAAGCAAAATATGTGTCAACTGAGTCATCTCTGCGTCTCGCGTCACAAATTTATTCATCATAGGAATGCTCTGAAGACTGAACGGTACATGAAAGGACTCTTCGGTGATCGTGAAATGCGCTTGTGAGAAGTCAGAGAGAAGTTTGAAGAACGCAGTTCATTACAAAGAAGAGAAATCATACCACGGTATCGTTCTTTAACTCTCTGCGACGACATTTGAACTATTCTCTGAATCTCGGGCTGCACCAAGAGGAAATTCTCATCTTCGAAGCCACAGAATTTGTTCAACCCTGAGTGATCTGTAGTGAGATACATTATTCTTTTGCCATGTAAAGAGGCTGACTGTTGATCGACGAACTGTATTTGCCGTGAGCTTTCACATCCGTTTGAGGGCAAAGAAAGAAGTTAACAGACCTGAGTCCGTCAAGGTTCATGCGACGCATCTTTGTTCTCATAAAAGCAATTACTGCAAATCATATCGAGATTGCCATAACTCTTCTCAAAATCTCGAGCAATGCCATGAAGATCAGAACTACATCTTTTCAGGGACTCTAGCAGGGTCTTATCGCGTCCCGCTGCTTGGGCAAGCCATACACCATACATCGCAGCATCACTTCCTTGATGTGATGTTTCAAGAAAGATGATTCCAGCGGCGGACAGCCGAATATCTCTGAAGTCATTACCATGATCGGCCAGTATCAGCGCCTGTTTGATGATCAAACCTTCAAGACTATGTTCAATAAATATCAATGATCGTTGACGCTCTTTCTCGTCTGATCGATTCTGATGGAGAACATTAAGCAACTGCTCTTCACATTGGCGCAGACTTGTTTTCACATTCATCTTTCGCCAATCAGACTCATAACTGTATGTCGCAATTCGAGCATTTGGAATGAGGCTTGGCAGAAGGTCTCGAAGTCACATAACTTCAGCCGTCTCGGATGCTATTCGAGCGACATCAGGAAGCTCGTCGATTTGGGCATTCTTTCGGCGGCCTCGTAGGAGATTGAATGGGTGCCGGTGTTTAGATTCTCTTTTCTCGGCAGAACCTTGCTTTCCAACCCACGTATAATATGGATGAGCATCGAGGCCTTGAACTGCGATAACGCTTGAACGCCTGTGAGTTAGTCTGCTTAAGTATAACAAATGATTGTTTGCCTTACTCTACTTTAGGTTCGTCATCATCGTGTTCACCACTGACCCAAATATTAAGACCCGTGGCCGTAATTGTGTCTTTGCTGCACGTCATTGTGGTGGCTCGAGCTGCCTAGAATTGCAAGATCGAAAGAGGGGCACACAATTTGGTTCGATCGAACCCAATGCGAAGAATAAGAATTAAAAAAGGCTTCAGAAGCGCAAGCATTTAAGATAATCGTAATTATCGTATAGATAGCTCCTTAATCTCAAGGTTTAAAAGCGGTCGTTTGGTAAGAGAAGGCTGTACATCAAATTTAACATGGCCAATTTTTGAGGAAGAAGATTGGTGTTATGCGCTAAGCCCTACGGGTATTCGAACACCGGATAAACATGTAAATTAGAAACCTTCTACATAGCAAAATACATACTACATACACCCCGATTATTACATACAATTTCGATACCTCTGGTACCATACTTTAGATCTTCAAATACATTGAATTCGCGCTACTAGGGATCGGTAATGACCGTCATTTCGATGGTATGACAAGTCATATGACGTCAAGTCGTGACATGGATCTGACCTGATAAATGACATGACAGCAGTCTAGCCAGATCGGGTTTCGCGCTAACCCTTTCTAGGTATAGGCTAGCCCGTTTCGGTAGAACATCTTGCAATTTCCGCCGAATCCTCCCTTTCCTCAACCTTTCTACAT
>JAABUL010002137.1_pt1 | contig 34087 bp, 48 predicted proteins | sample 5559151 | NCBI WGS metagenome assembly JAABUL01 (sample SAMN10711876, study PRJNA513368) | rock metagenome | isolation source: Antarctica rocks | place: Antarctica: Victoria Land, Pudding Butte sud | reverse complement strand
CGAGGAAAGGGCCACTTCCCTCGCGGCACCGCGGGCTGCAGCCCGCCTCTTGCGGTAAGGGTGTGTGGTCCCTTGAAACAATGGGTGGGGTGGACCTGCCCCAGGACCACCCCCTTTGTGTGTGCACGAACAAAGGGGGGGGCGAGCCCCTATAACCTCAGCGAACCGCACAGGTGCATATCAGGAGCCGCGGGCCCGCGGGCCCGCGGGAGCGCGCACTACAAAAGCACAAGTTAACAGTTTGTAGGGCCATTGCCAAGAAAGGTGAACAACACCACAAAACAAACCACGACCCGGGCCCGCAACGAAACCAAACCCACACCAGCTAGCTGCTGCGGCGCCTGGCAGCGCATGCCAATCGAGCGACCGCCTCCTGCTGCAGCTGGCTGCTGAAAAGTGACGAAGGGACCCTCAGCGGCGGACTCCTGACACCGCTGCAGGGGCCTTCCTACATGCGTATGATAGAACCCGCCGCGCGCTGCTAGGCGCCGCCCGCCAAGCGAACGAAGGAAAACGACATTCTCGACATTACATCCCAGGCCCATCGATGCATGGACACGAACAGGGGTAGCGTTTTGTGCTGTATGGTGATAGCGAAGGCTGGAAGGCGATAAGCAGACCACCGGGGCACAACATAGCCACTGGCTAGCCCTTGGCAAGGGCAAGAGCGGTCCGGAACGGTCACCTGTCTGGCGATGTGCTGTGTTCTGGATATGAGCGATGGCCAGACGTCACCCGTCACCTCAAATCAGCTCGAAGAATGCACAGATATGTCTAGACTCCGGGAGGGGGCAATGCCAGGAGCTGCGCACCAGCGCAATTGGTGTTGTTTGAGCAGGGCGCGGTGATCTGCAAATTCTGACACAAACGAAGTTGTGGCAATCCTCGCTGCAAATGCATTAAGTTTTTTCTCTCGTCTGTGTGCAACGTGCTGGCATCTTTATACCTAGCGCACACATGCATGTGCCACTCACATATGCACAACAGACTCCCGTCCGAGGTGCGGAATATTGCACAATATTGCGCACCTCGGACGGGAGTCTGTATTAACAGGAATTGAAGCGTCGAAATTTTTATGAGAAAGACGAAGTCTACGTATGTCTCCTAGGGCAGTCAGTTCCTGGCCAGATTGAGCGGCTCAGGCAGCAGCGAAAAGCGCCAACATCGACAGCAGCGCCGCAGCAGCACCCAACGATTTTGCCGCCTTGACGAATGTATAAAGTCAGGAGACAAAGGTGGCTAAGCCAGGGTGTGAAAAGCTTGGCAGCAAATATGAGTGCATGCACAAAGGGCTGTCGCCGAAACTTCTGACCAGTGGCAGCGCTCATTTGACTCATATGTGGGTTCCGATGTTGGGTCCGTGTGTTCGGGCAAAAATTGTGATTTCACGTGTGCTACTGTACTGTTTGACAAATATACACTCCCGAAATTCATGTCTCATCGCATCGTTCACTGTGGACTTCGGGCGTTCGCCAGCGAAATAGCTGGAACCGGACACGTAATGTCTGTTGCGTTGCACGTGCATTTCTGGCGGCAGCATCTACTCTGTGGTGAAGCCGCCTTTGCGGCACACTCAGTCACCTGCCCCTCACATTTCGAATTGCACGATTGTGAAGGGTATTGCTGCCGTAGTAATACCAGCTCTGCTGCAAAGACGTAATGAGCAATTTACGGCTCCCCAAAGTGAACAAGCCAACACATCATTGATGGCATCACATGAATTTTGCGATGGCAGCCGCGTCGCGCCGCCGTCGTCCACGCATCTGTGAGGTACGGTCTGAACACGGCGGGGCCCTGCCTGGTGCGGCCGTAGTGTGCCAGGCGGTGTGAAGTGGACACGACACCCAGATTACACCTGTTGTCTATCAACGAATTGCAAACGTACAGACATGCGGCGGCGTCAATCTCACCCGCATCCTATACACGTGCTGAACGAGATTCAAAGTTGCCTAACGCGATGGAATCGGGGGATGTCTCAACGGACGGGCGCAGTATGCTGCCAGGTGGAATATTTCATCTCAGGAATTCTGCGCTGCGTCTACACACAGAGCAGATCTGCAGATCTGCGCCGCAGATCTGAAGCGGACTTGTACGGCTGCTCGCTGACTGATTCTTGGTAGACGTTTGCTCGCTGTAAGCCCCAACTCGGCGACATCAACTTCCCCGGTTGCCACGCAATTCATTCAACATAAAACATCAGCAGCTTTGGGCAGCAGAAGTCTGAATACATCGCATTGAGCAGTAGCCTGTAAGGTGAGGCATTGAGCAGCACCTTGTGAAGTGATCTGAGATCAGACCAACTGACCGACTTGGGAACTCGGCGAAAGATTGGCCGTTTGTGCACAGCATGGCATCCAGAGAGTTCCTTTATGGTGGAGAAACGGGGGTTGTAGCACCCCTTTGGCAAAGGGGTGCTACAACCACGGCTCGACCAGGGTGACAAGCCCCGGAGTTTCCCCGCCGACCACGATCGTCAACGGGGGTTGTGTCAGTGTCAGCGCTGACCTACTGACCTGATTGACACAAGCTGACACATCACGTGGGACCTAATGGGACTATAGTAGCATGCCTTAGAAACCAGGGGACGCCTTAGAAACCAGGGGAAACAAGCTCGTATGCGGCTCAAATATGGTGCAATCGACAGCTCTGCTCCTGGCGAGCACGGCAGTGCTCTTGTTTACTAAAACATTCCATTCTTCAAACATTGTACCGAGCTGCTACACAAGCCGCGGCCTCCGGCGCAGCGACCATAGGCTTTGCCCCAAATAAGGTGGCGCACACGCCAGCCGCATTCTTGCCCCTTCGTCTCGTTCTAGCCGGCCACTACATGCCTCTGTGCCTCATTTACTGGGCCTAGCACCATGCGAGACGTCAAACCCTGCCACCGCCTGTGCGCTACTATGCGGCAGCGCATGCGTGAAAGGCTGCAAACTAGATCGAGCATTCGATTCTTTACACATTGGCGACATCCAGCACCACGAGGGTGAGCTCGCCCAGGGAGTGCAATTGTGGTGCTCGCACTGGCTCAGAGAGTTTGAAAGTTGCGTTTGAGATGCCGTGCCAGCTGGCGCACGCCACCGGGATCCAAGGCTGACCGTAGGTGCCTGAGATTCCCACTACCTAACTGACGAAGGCGCTGACATCTGAGGGGGTGTGCCAGTGTGTCAACTGACTGTGTCAGTGTGTTAGGGGGTCAGTGAGTCAGGTGTCAGCGCCCAACACTGATGAGCACCTCTACATGCACTAGATTTGAAATGGTGCCCTGGCAAGTAATGCTAGCACACTAATGCTAGCACACCGATGCCGGTTCCTGCAACCGTCTCCCGGCATATTGTGTGTGCGGTTGCGATGCTGCCGGCTCATGTGCCGCGCGCTCTGGTGGTGGCCCGGATATGCATCTCAGTACTGAACGCATCCCAGCCGCCATATTCAGTGATGTCTTCAATCCCTGAACCGCCCTGCATTTAAATTGTGTGATTTATATAAAGGAACTGGCGAGGCAACCAATCGAGCAGCGGCTCCACAACAATGGAGACCTTTTTTCAAAGGACGGCCTCCGCTGTTTATGGCAGTTAGACTGAGACACTTGCCACAAATTTGCTGCAACATGATGAAACTGCCGCGAAACTGATCACAGCCTCCCACTCTGAACGGAGCGGGCTGTTGCAAAGCGAATTAGCTGCTGGGAGGACCACCATTATGCCTCTTGGGGATGTGGGACTGTCGTAATTCTTCTCACCTGAGCTATGTGGCCCTCGCAGACGAAACCCTTCACGATGGAGCCATCCTCTAGCTCGACAGAACCGATAGCCAGCGGCGGCGGCACCTGTCATGCCAGATTGTATTCTGCGGAATCCCGGCTTTGCATAGAAAATGCTCAGTGCACGACATACAACAGGCCACTGCCCTTCTGGCCCTCGGCTGTCAACCGCGGCTGAGGTGCTGGGTAGAGTGAACCGTGGGCTTGAAACAGACTGCAGATAGTTCACAGTAGTTCAGTGCAGTGCCTGTGACAAGCGTGACAGGTGCGCAGCAACAGCCTTGCAACACAAAAAATGCGTGCACCTTGCTGATGAATGCGCCCACATTCTCCAGTGGCAAGTCGAAGACTTCCAATGCGACCTGCGCAATCTCGCCAACGGACGCGTGTAAGTCTGAGAGCCCGACATGATCTGGAGAAGATGCGTCGTAATGTGATCTCGTTGCAAACATGCTTGCTATGATGCATACTGGGCACAAACAAAGTCGCTCAGCGGTGACGCTCACTGTGTCGCCACCGCTGAGCGTCCGAATCATGCCCGGCTTTGCTGGTGTGGTGACTGGCTCTGACAGCGCATACAGCCTGTAGCAGGGCGCCTGCACACCAAGTTTCACGGTGTGACCTCCTGCAGAATCTCAATCGCATGCGTAGCTAGCACACTTGGGAGTGTTGTCAGCGAGCCAAAGCACATCAAGGTGCTCACGCTGTTGCACGCGCGAACGAAGCGGGCCTTCAGGTCCGTCAGCTGCGAGTGCAGCGGGTAGCCCCGCAGGTGAAGTCCACACACCGCCAATCGCAGCGACGGCGTCACCGCCACTTCCGCCATTGAGATTCTGAGCCGTTTCGCAGGCTGATCGCGGATCGCTTGGAAGGTTGTTGTGGATCAGATGAGCAGGCCGGCTGGCGTCCTGCTGGCGCCCACGGCGAGGGCGCTCGGTGACAGCAGTGCCGCGGTTTACTGCGTGTGGCGCAACCAGTGGTGCTGTTGTGCCTGCAGAAACGCGGCACCAACGCCGCGGCTCAGGAGCGCTCTTGCGTAGACTGCCGTACCATGCTTGAACACAGCTGAACGCGTCAGCAAGATGCAGAGTAGGGGTGTATTGCACAGTGCGAAGAATATGAGACGGAGAGTTGCAACGCAAAACGCCAGTGGCACAGCAGCTTGTGATGCAGCTAGCTAACTTAGCAAAGATAATGCCGTCTGAGAATCGCAGGTCTGGTATACCGTGAAACTTTCGGCTGGTAAATCTTGCCCACGATCCGAATGAGCAAGCGGACTGCGGGCTGTACGCGGTGTATGAGACGCTTCCAATAGTGCAATTTAGGAGAACAAGAGGCACACCAATGTGCGTAATGTGCGCAAGCCGGTCGCGGGCATCTGCACCTGCTCAGATCCAGAGGGCAATATCTTCACATGCGGATCCACAAAACCCTCCTCAAGCATGGTGTACACAATAGGCATGCCGCCAAACAAATTTGCAGTGAAGCCACCTTTTCCGAAAGCGAAGACGGGAAAAGGCTGTTGCACATTCGGCACCCAAGGTGCAGTCCCACCCTCCCCAAACACGCATCAGTTGTGTTGGCGATGCCATTTGCCGGCGCCACCCCATGGGGATTGGCCAATGGCCGTCGGCGCCCCATTGCAGGTAGCCTCGAGGCCGCAGCAGGTGCTAGCGGCATTGTGTTGCGCCAGTCACGCCGCAATTACGCCGCTGACTGGCCGTTGGCGGTGCCGTTCGCATGGCCGTTGGCGGCGCCATGATCCCCAGGCCCCCTTGCTTGCGGTCTTGGCGGCGCAGCAGGCAAGCGCTGGCGGCGTGCGCACGTTTTTTCAATCAGTACCAGCCGTTGGCAGTGCAGTTGGTGTGACCGTTGGCCGTCGTATTGGCCATGCCGCTCGCCACTAACGCCCCTTTCACCGCCGGCGCCCCAGTGCAGGCGGCCTTGGCCGCAGCAGGTGCTGGGTGTACCTCTCAGTGCACGCCGTTGGCAGCGCCATTGGCGGTGCCGTTCGCATGGCCATTGGCGTTGCCGTTTGCCGTGCCATTTGCCGCCGCTGCGCCGTTGCACGCGGTCTTGCAGCAGGTGCTGGCAGCATTGGGCGCGTGCGGCACGTCGGTCGAGGGGTTGATGTCGAAGAAACCATGCGGCTTGAGCGTGAAGCCCACGTTCTCCACCTGCAGTGCCACAAAAGAACAGATCACCTGTCAGAGCTGAGATTCAAGGCATGTTTGTGGCGGGCTTGATGTCGAAGTACCCGTGCGGCTTGAGCGTGGAGCCGACGTTCTCCACCTTTGGTGCGAAAGTGCAATACAATCAAACGCAATACAATCAGCAGTCAGGGCCAGGCTCGGCAAGAGTCTACCACAAGCGGTCAGAATGTGCTGGTAAAGCTGCAGACATGACGCAGTGTTGCGCAGGTGAAGCAGGGTGCAGCCCTGCAGGTGCACATTCAGCTGCAGGTCATGCGGGCGCCGAATTGATACAAATGTACATATGTTTGATGAATATGTACGATTGTTAGCCAGGGTTTTCGCGCACCAGCACGATGGGGAACTCCTCTGGTCGCGGCAGGTGCAACACGCCGAAGCAGCGTTACAGAATTACAGAAGCAGTGTTACGACGAATCTTGAGAAAATGCTGGTTTGGATTTCACACAAGGATACATATTCGCACCGGCATGACGGGGAAGTCTTCCGGCCGCGGCAGGTGCGACACGCCAAAGCAGTGGTAGATGACGGGGTCACTGCCCGGGCCCACGTCCCGGTCCTGCAATCAAGAAGACAGACTGCAATCGAGAATGGGTGAAGTAGACAGATGGCAAACCCACAACTGAAAGGCCGAGAGCTCACAAGGAAACATATAGTAGGAGTGTTGTACGTGTTGCACTCGTTCAACACATTCCAGATCGGCAGAGCGCTGAGCAGCAACAGCTTGGTCGCCGGTGAGGTGCGGGATCGAGAGCTGAGTTGGATCAGGAGCCAGTGGCATATCTGGTGCTGCAAGTTACAGACTAAAATGTGCACCTGCTTCGTCCACTCCGCCAGCCCGGTGCCGCCCTCCGACATCACGGTGTGGTCGCCTGCAGCAGTGCAAACTTTGCTCATCAGCGGCAGGCGTTGGCCGAACATGTGCTGCCGGCCGCATCGCGCGTCCCAGACACAACCTAACATTATTGCTGTCGGGCAAAAGGCAGGTGCCAGATATTCAAAGTAGCACTCACTCGAGGGCAAGCGCTCCGCATCGCTGTGCGGCGACACGCAGATATGTTCTGCGTTGCTTCTGTGTTTTCTGTTGAAATTAGAAAATGAAAAAAATGTTGGAAAATTAGATAATATGCACGCACTTGACGGGAACCGTTCAGCGTCGCTGTGCGGCGTGACTCACAGGTTCTTCTGCACTATATTTTTTTTTCTTTGATATCCAGCAGCGGAATGTAAACATTACAGTAATTTGCTCACTCGATGGGAAGCGCTCGGCGTCGGAGTGCGGCGTCACCCACAGGTTCTTCTGTGCAAAGCCGCCCCGCTGCGCGATCATGCTGCTGGGCGACGCCAGGAGCGTCGGGATTGCCCCCGGAACGAGCTTGTACGCCACCGGCTTCCCTACATGTAAGGGCATGAGTTTCGTTGTGTTGCATGGAAAGTTGGTGCGTATACAACACAGGACCCGCTGCGCGACTATGCTACTCGGCGCCGCCAGCAGCGTCGGGATGGCACCCGGGACGCCACCGGCTTGCCTGTGTAGAAGGAAGTAAAGCTTGAAATCCACAAGTAAGCAAGAACGTTGGGTCAGAGAAACGCCCGCTGCGCGATCACGCTGCTGGGTGCCGCAAGCAGCGTCAGGATAGCACCTAGAACGAGTTTGTACACCACCGCACCGGCTTCCCTGCGGCAGCAGAACCTCACACCTTCAGCAATCGGAAACCCAGACACTAGAGGGATCGATGAACGAAGCTCTACATTGATGGACCAAAGAAACAGCTGCAGATGAAGCAAGCTATCAAGTCCGCTCTCTTCTCCGTGCGCTTTCATTCCTTTGCACCCGTCTTGAATAAGATGACAAACTCAGCCTAGTGTACCGCCGAATGCAGGAACTACTCAGGCTCTTCAGCACCTGTGACCGGTTGCTTGGACGCCGGGTTGCTGATCTTCCACACGCGCGCACTTGACGGGTTCGCCACCCGCTGCGCCTTGGCTTCCGTCGTCAGCAACGTCTCCTGCGCCCAGAACCCATTGCCGTGCGGATTCTCCGGCCCTTCCGGCATGGCCACCAGGTTGACCTAAGATCGATGTGAACACAAAATCAGAAGAAGAAGAAGCACAAGTATTCGCTTCGTCTCCTTTAGGCATTCGCTTCGGTTCCGGTCGGCAGTCGCTGCGTTGCCTGTCAGCTGCGTCTCCTGCGCCCAAAAGCTGTTTCCATGCTTTTCTCCGGCCGATCCGGCATCGTCACCAGGTCCACCTGCATGAATAAAGTCAGAACCAGAGTGACCTGCAGGATGGATGCTTTTTGGACAGTGCAACGGTTTGTCTCTTGTGCCCAGAAGCCATTGCCGTGCGGTTTCTCGGGGCCTCCGGCATCGTCACCAGGTCCGCCTGCGGCATGGCAACGCATCCACTCAAACGTCTGAAGTTGGGAACGAGACGTCATTCCGATAGCCCAGAAGCCGGTGCTGTGCGGGTTCTCCAGTCCCTCCGGCATTGCCATCGGGCCCACCTACACGTACAGACAGAACATATGAAAATGCTGTATGGTTGTAGCTTCAGACCAGTTTGTGGCAGGCTCTCGTGCGCCCAGACGCCGCTGTCGCGCCAACTTCCGGCGCCCTCCGGCATCGCCACCAGGTCCACCTGCAGTGCAAAGGAGATCCAGATATCGAATATTTGTCCTTCCTTCCTGTCGGAGACCACGAAATGTGAGCGGAGGTGAGAAAGGTTGCCACTGCCACTGCCAGAGACACTTAAGGAGTGGAAGGCAACGGCTCCGGCAGCTGAGCTGTGGCCTCCATCAGCACCAGCGTGCCTGGCACCCGCCATCGATGCGCGCAATGCATCTGGTTTGCGGCACATTCTTCGGTGACACTGAGTTGTCCCGACCTCCTGCCAGTGCTGAAACAGAGAAAGCATGCACACGATGCACCTTGATCATGGTAAATCACCGGCCCCAGCCCTCCCTTGCAGTCGTCCAATGTGCCCTGCAATGTGATTGTTGGCCAGGCAGGCATCCCGCACCTCGCTGACGCCGAGGCCTTGGACGACCCCCTTCGTTCCCAAGCCAAGCGGCGAACTGTTGAAGTGGTGTTTACTTTGGCTTTTACTTGGATCTGTGAATCTGTTGGGAAAAAAACGACAGATTCGCGCAGAGCACGCACCTCACTGACGGAAAGCCCTTTGCCGCCCTCCGCGTCGTCCACCGCCATGTCCAGCCGCGCACAGAACATGTGCTGGTGCACCTGCATATGACGACAACCGGTTGTCAGAAGATGCTCCGGCTGTGCTGTGGAAAGGTACTTTCAAGGGCGTCTGATGTCCACAGCTCCATTTGCGCATAGAACATGTGCTGGTGCACCTCCGGCGCAGATGACAACGGTTGCGCCACAACATTACTATCACTAAATTTTGAGGAGAGCTGGCAGCCTCCACCGCCATGTTCAGCCGCGCTCAGAAAACGTTGCTGCTGCACCTGCAGCATGAAAAACAAAGAGCTTGGTGCGACCAGGTCAACCTGATTCCCTGACCGCATGCCGATGGCAAATGGTGCATCCATTGCTGTGTCCAGCGGGCGCAGGATGTCTGCTTATGCACCTCCTGCATGATGACGGCTGACTTCTATGGCTCCGTCAAGGACAGCGGTATCGCATGATGTTCATAGTGGATTCCAATCTTGCGCCGGTGCACACGAGTGGTTTGCCATTGCACCAGCATGGTAGACGACGCTGGTGCAGAGACTCCGAACGCATGTGTGCTGGCAGCGCCTCTCTAAGGTCTCTACAGACTACTGGTGGCGATTAGGTCGACGCTGATCAGCGCAGACTGTGTGCTGGACAAGAGCCTGACCTGTGCATTGACGCGGGGCGCAGCAGACATGCATCACTGGGAATTGCCGCAAACTTATGTACGGCACCGCAGAAAGGATGGGAGTTTTGAAGGCTTGTTACACTTGCGCATCGACGCGCGGCGCGACAATCGTCACCAACCACTTCGGGTCATGCCCTTCCCCAGGCGACAGCAGGCTGGTGAAAGTTCGGAGCTGACACTGCAATTCGTCGAGTCGATCAAAACATGCATCGTCACCTGTGCGTTGACGCGCGGCGCAACCAGGGTTCCCCATCTTGGGTCGTCTCCTTCCCCCGGTGACAGCAGGCTCGTGGACAGCTCCCCCGTCAGCTGGATGTTGTAGTGAATGCTGCCGTCCTGCAGGCGGGAGGAGATTCGATCTTGCCACCTCCGGCGCTGTCGCAGCGTCGGCAGACGGGCAGCATAACAAGGAAAGTACGAACCTTCTGCATGCAGCTGAACACGCAAACGTAAGAAGGATACCACGAGGAGGTATGCTGGTGCAGCTTCTGTGAGCGAACATCTGCATGAAAGGTCCAGTCCTTCATTTTGGACGATTTTCAGAACGTTTACATGCTTTTTGGAAGCGACTTGCCTGAGAGAAGGTCCACATGAACTTGTATTCGTAGTTGACGACGGTCGCCACGAAGCTGATCACCAGCTGTCGGCTGCGGCGCACCTGCATGTTTTTGTTATGTCAGTCTCGGATCTGTGTTGATGATCATGAGTAATAAAAATCGCAAGCTGATCTCCAGCTGCACTGCAGCGCACCTGCAGCAAGCGTTCTCTAAGATGTGAGATGCATAATTGATGTGAAGTTCATAAAGTGGTAATGACCTTTGACGTCAGCAAGCTGATCACCAGCTGCCGGCTGCGGCGCAGCTGCAGCCAAGTTCCAAGGGTTGCGAAACTGAGCTAAAGACGGGTGTAGCAACACCAACAGCAGACGAGTATGCCATACATTCTGGGCTCCGCCTGACCCTTGTCAAGAAAGTCTGCGGCAGATCTGCAGAGGTAATTCATGAATGTTTGATTTCGCCTGTGCGTCATGCAGGTCTGATTGACGCCGAAATTGAACCGAGAGTGGGCTCAAGGCGGGGCACACCTCGGCGTGGCCGGCGCAATACTCGATGTGCTTCCACAGCGTGCCGTTGTGTTCTGTGAAATTTGTGGGAAAATCAGGATACAGAAGCATGGACAATGCAAATAAGAAGAGAGCATTTGATTTGTTTACCTCTGCGTGGCCGGTGCGGTACTCGGTGTGCTTCCACAGCGTGCCGTTGTCCTCCTCGTGCATACACACCGCCTTTTTCAGCACCCATGGCTCGCCTGCGAACAGCAACTTGTGGCTGATATGTCCTGTAGCCGGGTCCCGGTGTTGCACGTCAAAGGGCGGCTTGTAGCACCGCCAGAAGCCATGTTGTGTGCCTTCGTAGCCACCACTGACGCCCTTCGCCAACTCGAATTGGAGTTCGGAGTGACGACTCGAATTGAAGTTCTCCGGCAAAGTACTCCGCTGAGGCCCGACGTACCCTTGGTATTGACGAGGTTGGCATCAAAGTAGTGGATGTTGCCGACGCAGTCGCAGCCCAGCTCCAGGCTGTTGGCGCAGTTGCCCAGTCCATAGTCGCCTGCAGCCAGCAGAGTTGGGATGTCAGGGTCCACTGCGGTTCTCTGCTGTGTGCTCCCTTTGCTGTACACCGGCGGTTCTAGAAGATCTGCGCCCTTCCTGGTGCACGAGTGTGGTTACTGGTGATTGCTGGTAGGAGGTGGCATCTGAGAGAGGGCAAATCTGCTGCTGGAAGGAAAGCATGCCAGGGATTGAGTCCTACGGCATCACCTGTGTCCAGGGCGCACTTTCTCTCGAAGGGCGGGTTTGGGTCGCCATACCTGCAGCACGGGACAGGAGACATTTGCACCAGTGCTGCAACCCATACAATGCGCTGAGTGGCGCACATACAGTCACCCTGTTGCACACCGACACTCCATAGTCGGGCTAGTGCTGGCGTTTGCAGCTGGAAACAGCAATACTTCCATGATCAAAAGCGCTCACGGCACGATCATCTCCACCAGCGATGCGCGGTGCATGATGGGCCGCAGACTGCCGCCGTTCTCGTAGCCCACATCGTGCAGTACCAGCCCCTGCAGATAGCGATGAGGACGCATACATGAAATCGAAACGACCAGATGGAATAGGGTGAAAGCGAACTGTATGTTCGAGCCGCAGCTTGCCGCCGACCTCGTAGCCCACATCGTGAAGCACCAGAGTAGACAATCAATATAGATGTTACGTTGGCTAAGGCCAACGTCATGCAGCATCAGCCCCTGAGCATAACAGAAACACCAGTGCTATGATGCAGCCAGAGTCGATTGAAAGTGGGCACTCTCAGAAATTTTGATGCGCAGGCACGCTGCTGACGTGAAACACCAGGCGCTGCGTGATGCAGGGAGGCTTCGGCAGCAATTACCGCATGATATTGATGCTGGGGCAGAGATGCTGCGCATGTGAGTCTGCACAGGCACATGATGTCTCTTTTTCTTCCTCGTCACATGCAGCCGAGGCAATTATGTTGTGTTGTAGGGTGTAGGGTGTGGGGTTTAGGGTGGCTGTCATCGCACCTCCTTGTAGTTGAAGGTGATGCGCATCTGCCACTTTTGCCAGCTGATGTGTTGGCCATCCACCTGCAGGCGACACTACACCACCTCAGCCAGGTAGGCATTGTGTCTCGACAGCATCAAGATGTTTACCAGCTGCACCACATTCAGCATCTGCGTTATTTCTGGCATCAGGGGCCACTGTGGCTCGACTCAATAGCCTGTCGAGCCCGACATGTGTTTGGTCCACTGCATTCAGGGTATTGAATATTCTGCTAACCGTGAAGCTGGGGGCCTCAGGCTGCACAATATCCAAAGGCTTGAGGCCGTTGCGCCAGGAACGCTCTGCAACCTCAGACTTCGCTTTCAAGTCCACCACGACACAGAGGGCCCACCGTAAAGCTGGGCCCCTCGGGCTGCACGATGTCCAGCGGCTTCAGTCCAGTGCGCCAGGGCCGCTCCGCCCCCGCGATGTCCCGGTGGTAGTTGCTGTCGGTGTCCGGCAGCGGCGGAATCTTGTCCCCGTGCGGCGTGTCGACGTGGATGACCTGCAGAAATAGTGCGCAGAGGTACTTGGAGGACGTGAAGCGTACGCGTTGTGCATAAAATGCTCATTTTCACCAACTATTGACAGGTCACAACTCTTTCACAAGTAAGGCAACTGGTGCCCACCTTGCGTGCGTTCAGGTCGATGACGGGAACAAAGTCCAGAGGCCGCGCGTATGCGTTGTCCGCCGGCTTGCCGTGCAGGTACATGAACGTCTGAATGAGGCGCGCGCCACCGGCGTCCTTTGGTGCCAGGTGCTGTAGAAAGGTACAAAAAGATGATACTAGGCAGTCATGTGTTTGCAGACCCGTGAAGGTCTGAATGAGGCGCGCGGCACCAGCGTCCCTTGTTGCCAGGTGCTGCGAGGACAGACAGTCAAGAAACTGTCAAGTCTAAGTTGCTCGGCCCCTAAGCCAGTTGCTTATCATGGTCCCGGCTAGGACTCCAGAAACTCAGCACTTGTGATCACACCACGAAGCCTCGAAACGCGCCTCTGACTACACTGACATCTGGAATTCCTGCCCGAGATCATGCTCAGATACTCAGATGACCCTCAAAATACACCGCCGCCATTGTCCACAGCGTCTCAAGAGTGAGTGGTCAGAGGTTCAGATCAAGGGCTCGCCACAGACCAGGGCTGCACATAGCGAGCGACAGAGCGGTACTTGTATACTGCCCTGTGCCGCCAGCAGATCCACACTGAGTTTTCTTTGGATCTCCAAAGGTGCTGGTCAGGTGCGCACCACGGACAAGGGGTTGCACACGACAGCGACAGCTCGGTGAGCCGCGGGTCGCCAGCAGCTGCTCTTTGCGCTCGTCTCATGGCGTTGAGACACAACACACGAACCATGTTCAGATCTATCAACCAACGCACCACGGACCAGGGGTCGCACACGACCAGCGACAGGTCGGTGATGCCCCGCGCGGCCAGCAGCTTCCGCACGCCGGCATCCGCTTTGGCGATCTCCTCCGCATCGAAGCAGTCATCTGGCGTCAGCATCGGCTGCATGCCCTTGACCTGCAAAGGTTCGGTAAGTTACTTTTCGCAACAGGCCATTGAAGTGCCAGCGTCCGCCTTTGCGATCTCCTCCGTATCGAAGCAGTCCGGCGTCAGCATTAGTTGCGCTCTGGTCAGCACTAGCTGCGCTCTTGTCACCTGCAGCAGACACGACACCGTCACAGAAGCTGGAGCAGCAACCTTTCATGCAGCTCCGTTTGCGCGCGGCGCCAGCAATCGGCTGCGCGCCCCGGACCTGCGGCGGACAAAAGAGCGGGGTTTCGACGGCACAGTGGAGCCAAAACATGATGGATTTCTGAAGTACAAGGCATCTGCATCGGCTAACCTGCTGACAGGTTTTTGAAACTCACAATCCAGCTTTCTGGCGCCGGAAGACGGACAAATCTCGGCGCTCCTCCCTCATCCACATTCCTCCGATGGCCGATGGCAGTGCCCGTTCCGGCGCCATGCAGGGCCGCGTACGCCGCAGAACCTCAATACAATCTCACCTCCTTCCAAGATGATACGGCGGGCTTGGGGCCGCTCTCGAGGTCCACCACCGCCTCTGCCACATAGTCAGACGGCGGCGCCTGCAGCACAGTATTATGGGCGTCGCGTCCCATGGCACCGCATCTGTGGTGCAGCATCTTGGGCGCAGCATCAGCCTGACACGCTAGTAGGTATGGGCAGTGGATCAAATCCAGGGCCAGCAAGAGGACGTCAGACCACTGGGTCGCAGCCACAAAGGAAAACTGAAACAAACCTGCAGCACGAGCGCGGCCCGCCGCAGCGGCGCCGGCCCGCCGTTCTTGAACGCCACCAGCTCCGCCTTTGCCGGCTCCTGCAATGGGTCGTTGGCAGGTCACGATGCTGATGAACCTGGGACAGACACGGTCTGCAGGCAGTAGGAATTTGTGCCCCTGTCATCAGACCCGCTGCTAGGGAGTTTGATGGGCTTGGGTCCCTCACACCGCGATCGTCTGTGACAGAAGTCTACTATGACAGCTGCTACTGAAAGCGTACAGTTGCTGAGGTTCCTGCCTCGAACACGCGTTGCGTGTCGCATCGTGTAGGGTTGCACCTTCCCAACAAATTTGAGTGGGGCTCGGTCACCTTCAGGCTGATCGAGTTGAAGCGCAGGGTCTCCGGGGCGTCTCCATATGCTCGCACGCATGCTGCTGCTGCGGAAATCTCCTCGGCGGTCAGCGGGTCCAGAGGGTGTGTAGACACCATCTTAGTCGGGTACTGCGCTGCCTCCGAGCAGCGATCACCGATCGCCTCTCCCAGCACCGGATGAGCTTCCGCACACGATCGAGATTCTGCGATGTAATTCTCCTCTGTGACAGAGGCCTCGTTAGGAAGTTTTTCTTGGCAAAAAGCCACGCCTATCACGTGCGTCATATGGAAGCCACGTCAAACTACTAGTCCACACCCTAGTAGGGTATGGACGCTGGAGCAGAACTGAAGCAGCTGGGAGGCTTGGCGCGTTGCAGCAGAATTCAAATCGGCTGATTCAGCTTGCAATGGCCCTGAGCGGCACATTTTGGCACTGCACCCAGGTTTGCAGGCTGTCGCATTTGGCGGCGCGACCGTGGGGATCATTTTGAAAGCCAGGTATTGCATACAGGTTGCATCTCGGAAGTTCTGGCAGCTGTTAGTGGCCGCAGCACCGCCTGCACCTCTGCTGGGCAAGCTTGTAGCACTCGGTCGGTCGGCCGTAGTTTACGGAACGGAGTTTCCGCTTTTCCCTGTGGATAAAGATGGTGGCTATGGTACGTTTATACGGCATTCTTGCGGTCTACAGTCAGCGTCAAATGAGCACGGAAAACCCGTTGCCGCGGCACCTCAGGCGGCGACCATAAGTGAAACTCGTTTTCCATGGCGGCAGCGCTGAAGTGAACTCACGAAATGAAGGATGTGTGTTGAAATGATCAGGACCTGGCGAGGTCACAATCTGACTTGTCATGCAGGATAGTTCAGCAGAAGGTTGCATGAGCATGTCACGCCGAACGGCCGTCGCAACGGCCACGACATGGTTTGAGCGAAAATGTCAGCTGGCTGGATACGATCTGAGCTGTTACCATCTCATGTACTGCAAATAATTGAAAAGCTGTGCATCCTTCTCGAGCAAATTTCTGTCAACACCGCGGCAAGCGGCGCGCATTCTTGTCGGTTCTCACATACTGTCGGCAGCAGGTAAGCGGGGTTTTCCGAATATGTGCGGCAGTGAATACAATCCAGTGTTTTAGCATGGGTATTCGTCGGCGGACCCATGCCTGCCCGCACCCGCTGCAGCGGCAGCGGCTGCTACGAATCGATGGCGGCATTTCATTGTGCTACCGCTGCACGGCCGCCAAACTGCTGTACTGCTTTAAACTGCTTTACTGCGGAGTCGCTGGGGGGACACTTCGGTGGGCTCCTGCTGCTGCGTCCGCTCGTGGCAGGCCGCCGCCTCTGTCCTGGACGGTATGTTGCCAAGTTGGCTTCTGACAGCGCAGCTTCACCGGCATGATTGACCAGAATGCAGCTCGCTGGTCACGCACTTTCTGCGCATCTTGCCCACCACACGCATAGATCTGAGGAGAACTTGGCACTGGTCCAAGGAGCAGACGTGATGCTATCAGTCGTTGGCTGCACTAGGTAGGTGTCAGGAGTTTGCGGTGGCTTTGCCGTGAACGAGCAAGGCAGGTAAAGACGCATAGCGATCACTGCTACTTTCGGCATCCTGGAGGGTGGTCATGCAGAATCAGTTCCGCTGCATTGAAATGGCGACAAATCGCACCTATCACATCATCTGCTGGACCCTGGGAATCTTTGGGCAGGTCCGGCAACTGCGAGGATACGTGCAGGCCATAGGAAATGCTGCCGCCGGGCGCCTCGATCAGACGTGCTGAGTGTTGCGGCTGTGATGGCTGCAGATCTGCGGGTTGAGAAGTGCCTGCACCTGCGCGCGGGCAGACCACGCTTATTTATTCTTGTCAAATCAGCTGTGTTGTCTGTATGCTCAAGCGGCTGACTGGGAACGACACGGACGGAATAGAAGGCATGGTTTCAGCCAGCATGCCGGCACGAATAAAAGCTTAGAGAAGCAGCACCTTTGCCACTTTGACATGCAGGCAGCGGAGGCCGTCTGGCGTCGCGCAACATGCTCGCCGCAGCACACATTGATAATTTTCGACATCATTACATTGATCGTACCTGGGAGCTCCAAGCTTGATGATGCTGAGCCCACTGTGTGCGCTTCGCGCCGCCGCTGCCACCATGCTGCGGCGCAGCTTGCCAGGCACAGGGCGAAGGTCACAAAGGCAATTCCGCCGCCAAGGACTGCGCCGACTGCAGAAAAGACGAACACCGTGAGTTGATGCAGACTGCTGAGCCCGATTTGGTGGATGAAGCAATTATGCTGCACATCTCGGGGGCACCCCTTCGTCTGATAGCTCTAGAAATGCTTTCGGCCACGTGGCGTATAAAATCAAGTATCCCCCAAAAGCGCATCACTGCAGCACGCGTTCCTCGAAAAACAATCCCGAACAGGCCATAAATTATGATTGCTCCATGAAATCATTGGCAGGTGATCACCACTCACAGCAGCGCTGCCGCACTTGCAGTAGCATTCGTTGAAAGTGCGCAAAGGATGCAAGCTCACCGATCACAGCGCCGCCGCTATGCGACTGCTGCGGGCTCTGAGTTTCTCCTGGAGATACAGCCCCCGGGCCTGGCGTGCCCAGCAACCTTCCCGCATGATGACGCATTCGTTACTTTTCTGCTGTTCAAGTCTCAGAGCAGGCGCTGTCCATTTCTGGAGTTGTCGCGACCGCACCGCCTCGCCTGCGGATGTGGAACTCCACCAAATTCAACTAGAACAGACGGCTTCACCGCTGAGATACAACTATCGGTCTTGGGGTTGCGAGTGATGCCCCAGCAAGGGGCACACAGTCAGATAGACAGAGTCTGCTCTAGGCGGACTCGACGTTGTTCCCAACAAGCATTAGAGACTTCAAGACCTGTATAATAGCACCATCCATGCACGGCCGGTCGCTACACGCCGCCAGCACCCTGCCTCTGCTCCAACTCCTGATGCCTGCACCTTTCTTTCTCCGCAGAGAAGTCTCTGGGCCCTTTCGCAAGCTCAATTGTGAGCTTGGGTTTGAAAATCCAGCAATCGAAAACGCCTACCTGCAAACGACTGCGGCAAATCGAGGTGCACCTGCTGTCTGTGCCGATCCGATCGAGGAAGGCAAGCACGCCCGGACAGGTCGGCCTGGAGAATGGAAGCGATTTCCGTATACGCATTTCGAAGAAAGAAAGTCTCCTTAGTGCGACTTTCATGATTGGCAGGGGTCGCGTCAGGGCATTTTCCGTCATGTGAAGCACTGAACCGGAAGTTGTGTTGCTTGGACATGAACTCACGTGCTTCGGCGGGGCGACGGCGGTGGGTTGGCCAGCTCGGCGCAGATTCAGCTTGTGTTGATGTGCAAACATGGGTGAGAACGACGAAAGCCACACAGTTACTCACAAGACGACAGCCAACAGTTCTTGCCGCACAGGAGATTGCTCACAACGTATCATGTGCGAGTGCGCGCGCGCCACAATCGGACGATGACCAGTAGGTGAACCAGGCAAATAGATTAATCAAAGCTAGCTGAAGCAATCAAAGCCTCACAGAGACGCGATAACGCTGCATGCTTCATGATCTGCCCAACTAACAACATGCATCGTGTCTCTCGGACATCCACGTTATTGCCGCCACGCTGTGACGCTGGTACGCTCACCGAAATCATGTTTCACAGTCTATTTCAACTCCCCGTTGACGTGGTGGTGGTGGATTCTGACATCACCAATCGAAGGCTACACTGTGCCCCAACGGCATATAATACATGCTTGTCCTTGCGCCGGAACAATCACTCGGGCTGATCAGCCCGAGGCTGGAGGCTTGGCTGTCATGACAGCCAAGCCTCCAGCCTGTCCTGCGACATGGACTTTTTTCGGTGGCCGGTCTGGCGAGGGCTATATCACGGTTAGTAATGTTACAGTAGCTGCGCTGCATGGTGTCAGCATCTACCGTGGATGGCATGTCCGTGGTCACTGCCATCCTCGGCAGCTGCCGCCGATGCAGCTACAGCTGCGGCGGACTCCAGTCATGGATGTTGACCCGTGCCGTCTGCTGCCGCTGATGGTGTACCCTCCTGTGCATCGGATGATCCGGCCCGTTTTCCGCCAGGGTTGTCCGAGGCGGCCGTTAGATTGACGACGACATGATGCTGTTGTGGAGACTCCTTCCAGGCCGCTACTGCTGTCTTGGGCAGTCCAGCGGCATCATCTGGTGACACCCTGTCGCTGCCGTCATTACCGTCTGCGCGTCACACAAGCATTCTATCAGCAATACATCAAAAGAGGATTTTTCAACAGCACCGGCGAGCAGCTGTGCGGCAGTAGTCCCAGAGAAGAGGGGACCACGCAGCGAGCACCGCTTCACTCTCAGCAGTAATGCCCGGCAGCCGCCACATGCATTATTTCTCGGAAGCAATTTACATGATCCAGTAACAGAAAGGTCTGCAGCATCAGAACAATACCTGCTGCGTCATCCTCCAGATTATTGTCAGGTCCTATTGACAGGTCCGGCAACGAAGAGATGCGCAGGCCGAACCCAAACTCGCCATCAGGCGCCTCGACTAGGTATGCCGACTGCTGCCGCTTCTCTGGCTCCAGGTCCGCCTTGGAGTCAGTGGATACGTTCCCATCTGCAAATACACACTGCAGAAGGTTCGGTCACAGGATCAACGCCGTTTTCAGCCGTCAGCATTGTAGGCCAAAGATGAGCAGGACGCAACAAAGGCCCATTGCCAGCACGCCAGCACATCGAGACTGCATATGCCGTAGGCATGCACGCACACCGCGCACGCAAAGCTGCACAGGCTGTACAGCAGTTGTAGGGTTACGGCCGTGCCTGTACGCCTAGAGACTGTCACCAACTCTCGATCCCTGAATGGTGCATATTTTAGTTTATCGCCTAATGGCTGCAGATGCGGCGCTAATGCCGCTGCGCGGAGCAGGCTACCACACCTGCTCGCTGTCATTGATGACCGACCGTGCGTAGCCTGCAGAACTACCCATTCATGTCGTACCTTGCGTCTGCAGGTGCGGCACTGCAGCGACTGTTCGAGCATGCCGCCGCCGCCATGTCGCCACACCGCACGCCCAGAAGATGCCGATGGCCAGCAGCACCACTAGGCTACCGAAGATCGCGGCAGCTGCAAGTAGGGGCGACCATCTGTACTGAATGTACCGTCGCGTGATCACCCCCTTGCATCACCTCTGCTGCATGCATGAGAGGCTGTCGCGTGCCCGACCTGCCCCAATGGAGCGCTCTGCGGATTACGCGGGACACGCCGCCATCATCAAGTGCATGTCTTTTCATTCACGAGGAATGGCATTCATTGTCACTTTCTACCACTACTGATGTCGCCGCATGACACCGCTCGAAGGTAACACGGGTGACCTCACCGACCCAAACGGCGACGGGGCGAGCGCCCAATGCTGGGTGCGCCCCATAGCCTCCTGGGCTTTGTGAGCTGTTAGGACCAGCTATGCCCAGCAGCTTCCGGCCGCGGTGCAGTCCCCAGCGGCCATAAAGCTCATGGGCACCAGGCGTGGGCAGAGCCGCCCACATCTGCAGCTGCTGCGACCGCATTGGCTCGCCTGCAAACAATGCACATCATCGTGGCATGTCCTATGTACCCATGAGCTCGCGGCACATCACATCTAATGATACGTTGCAGAGTGGTCTTGTCTGGCAGTTTTCACCGAGGTGCGGTCGCTTCACAGCGGCTGACGGCATGAATGTGGCGAATGAAAACAGGCCACCCAGCGAAACGGCTTCGCAGCACGAATATGCCTCTTCTTCACAAATATCTTGATTGTGCTGCACAGCCAAGACGCACCTGTAAACTTCGCCTGATCCAGCTGTGGCTTCGTTGGCCTGATGCTGTCCTTGCTGCCGGCGTAAGCGCTGTATGGCCTCACGCAGACGAAATAAGAATTTAATCTCCTTAGAAAGTCACTAGAAGGGCCAAACTGCAGAAATTTCTCCAAGAAACAAACTGCACTTGTCTCCAAGAAACAAGCTGCACTTCGTTGACGTTTATCTGTGAGCGAGGCAATCGACGACTGGCGTGCTGCGCGAAGCGTCAGCGTTTGCGCTGTAGATATATAAGATGTTTCCTCGCGTATTTCTTGATTCAGATCCGGAACTGGCCAGGCTATGCAGGCGGTGTTGCTGGTCACTTCATGTAACGAGGTTTACGATTTGTGAGGAGGTTTTGCCCAAAAGGGGCACGAAACCTGTTTGCGTCAGCAGCCTCGATAAATGATCGCATCGCCCGAGATGCTATGACCGGGTAAGCTAATTGTCCGCAGCACGGTTGAAATCTCGAACTATTGCGGCGTTCTGCACGTCCCAACATTGCTGGCATGCATGTTTGGCGTGAAGAGTGGCAATGGCTGTTCCTGCCAGAGTAGCCGAGAACCCTCATTTGTGGTGGATATAATGGAGTCGAAACTCCAGCGTAAGTGACACGCGATGATCTCGCACATCTCTCGCTTGATTGTTATGCCACATAAACGTGCAGCCGTGGATGGTCAGTTTGCATCCATGTGTGCACAAAGTCTCGGCTTAGGCGTCCGTCAGCGTTACCATTCAAGAACAAGACATATCGAGAACTGTATCAGCAGTAGTGCTCAGGAAGGCGCTGCCATGAAGCAGGTGCAATGACTGCTCGCGCTTCCTGTGCAGGTGAGCAGCTCGGTGGCGTTTCGATTATCGAATTCGCAGCCAGATGTTGGGCGATCCGCCATTGACACCCGTCTTCAGGCTCGATGGCGTTGGTATATAGGTTGCCTAGAAATTGGATGACTAATTCCTACCAATCCTTTCAACAGCTCAAGCCAGGTGGTGCACGAGCTGTGTCTCAATTGGCAAAAGCATTCCCTACAGTGGTAATTCGAAACCCTCAGCAGAAACTCTCAACAGACTCGTGGAGACCGAGCAGCAGAAGGTTTGAGTGCGGCGCTTCCCAAGCCTGCAAGCGAGCTCCGTCACTGCCGCGCCCGTCACTGCGTAGGTTTGCCCGCAGCTCTGCTGTGCTGTACATGCGTCTACCGCCCCTCCATTACTTGGTATCTCAAGAAACCTCCGTCAGATCCCCTTGCCTTCCTCCACGGCCCCCCATCATTGCATCTCCAGCAGCTCTGACATGCTGAAGACGTTGCGCGGCTTGAGCTGTGCGTATCGCATCACACCCTCCTCCCCTCCCTCAATACTTTTTCCGCCACCCCGTCACTGCATCTCCAGCAGCTCCGACATGCTGTAGATGATGCGCGGCGTGGGCAGCCCCGCCGCCGGCAGCAGCTTGTTGCCCGGCCGCACAGTGAGTGCTACCTGCGCAACGGCATGACAAACCATGGGTGGGGTTCTAGAGGTTTAGAGCTCAAGATCACACATGCCTCCGAGACCGAGAGGGCAGCACCGCCGCCGGCAGCAGCTTGTTGCCCGGCCGCACCGTAAGCACCACCTGCACAGCAGCATTAGGGATGTGTTGGCTCGTATCGCTATGCCACCACGACCTCGACCGCGGCGTGGGCCGTCCTGCCGCCGGCACCTGCTCATCGCCCGGCCACATCGTGAGAGCGATCTACATTGGCACAGCGAGTTGCCATGGGCATTTCCGCATGGCACGCCTCCGCCACGTGGCTGCCTTGCTGCGGCGCTGTCAGCGCTGCCTGCTGGAGCGTTGGGGTGGCTGGCATTGTGGTCACTGAACCGCGCCTGAGTCCAAGCCCTAGTCTCACCTGCCAGCCGGCGGCGACTGCCGCCTCCGCCTCATGCACGTTGTCCGTGGCGAACAGCACGTCGCCTGGGGCGTCGACACCCAGCGACAGCGCAATGTTTTTGTAGCTGCCCGCCTCCACCTGCACGAGAGGTAGATAATTTGAGGGAACTTGTAAATATGCTCTTCTGAAACGCTGTCACTTGCGAACCATTACGTTGCCAGGGGCGTTCATGCCTAGCACGATGCCATCATGGCTGCCTGCCTCCACCTGCGTCGCAGAATATGTCGACCTAATGCTTGACCTAGGATTGAAACAGTTCCCGTAGCAAACAGCACATCGCCTGGGTCGTCGACACCCAGCGACAGCGCGATGTTGTTGTAGCTGCCCGCCTCCACCTGCATCTCCAGAAACATGCAAATTGCTGGCTGCGTCCACCGGGCCTGAAAAACTCGTCGGTCGTTGCAGAAAGCACATTGTAGGGGGCGTCCACGCTGAGCGACGGCGCGATGTTGTCGTAGCTGCCTGTCTCCACCCACAGCTGGTGCTGGAGCTTGGTCAATGTTCTGCATGTCAGAACCCTGATCCGTGCACCCAGCTTGGAGCCGGAGCTGGTGTCGAGGAAGCCGCTGAGGTGCGGCCTCGATCAATACTGGTATATTGATCCTCAGAGACTTTCGTGCATGCCAAAGGACCGCAATCCAAGTAGTTATGATGGAAGGATCCTGCAGCTTGGAGCCGGAGCTGGTGTCGAAGCAGCCGCTGAGGTGCGGCCGCAGGTCGGGATTTGGAAATTGGAATTTCACGACTGTCTGCAAAGTTCAGGGAGTCTGCACCTTGGCGCCGGAGGTGGTGTCGAAAAAGCCGCTGAGGTGCGGCCGCAGGTCGCCCTCCGCGGTGTGCGCAAACAAATCCCGCTGCGCCGCCCTACACAGTTGCACATCAGAAGTGTAACAGAATCCGTAGAGAAACCGGTACGGGAAGTTCCAGAAAAAGCCGCAGGTCGCCCTCCGCGGTGTACGCAAACAGATCCCGCTGCGCCGCCCCCTGCGACGGCATACGACGATATCAGGAATCGACTTTGAGGTGTGCAGAAAGGCCGCAGGTCTCCCGCTCTGCCGTGTGCCCGAACAGACTCTGCTGCGCCGCTCTGCGCAGCTGTGTTTGTATGAGTGTGTCGGAGGATATACAGCAACTCGGTCTCCAAGACACCCAGTCTTCAAAGTGCGGCCGCAGTCGCCCCTCTGCCATGTGGCCAAACAGGTCCCGCTGGGCCGCCGTACTGCATACGTCAGGGAATCCGAAAGTCACTCCATCAAGATGCGGCTGCAGGTTCCCCTCTGCCCATGTGCCAAGCCAGGTGCCCACCATGCCTGGGTCCGCCGGAGCAGATGTAGGTCTTGAAAACGAGGCTGAGCAAGTCCACCAGCGCGGGCGCGACATCTTCAAAACACACGAGCAACGAAGTCGTCTACGTAATAGATCAGAGTTCCCTGACCCAACCTGGATCCGCTGGCGTAGATGTAGGTCTTGATGCCCAGGCTGTGCCAGTGCGCTAGCGCGGGGGCGGCATCGCCAAAACAGTCGGTTTTTTTGGGAAATCGTCGATGGAAATATCTAAACACACCTGGAGCCGCTGGAGTAGATGTAGGTTTTGATGCCCAGGCTGTGCCAGTGCGCCAGCGCCGGCGCCACGTCTCCGTAGATCTTCGCCTGCAGAGCGCCTGACGCAAAGCCGCCGTGCCAGATGTGGCCCTGCAATCTCAGAATGTGGTGCGTCAGCCGTGTACTCCTCAGTTTGTGCCCGATCTCTTCCTGGCCGCCTTCAACCAAATTGGTGCGCAGAGCAGCTGCGAAGCTGCTGCATCCCGCATCGCGGCGGCGACGCATGTTGTGCTTACATGGCCCTGTACAGTCTTGGCAGCGTGGCCTGCCCGTCGCCAAAGCCACGCAATCTGCATTTGCTGCCCCGAACAGCAGAAGCGGCACCCAGCGCAAATAGACAGCGTTGGGATCAGTCTCCGGAGCACACCAGAGTGGAGGCAAACCGAGGACGAAGAGCATGGTGTTCGGGAGCTTACCTGCAGAGCCTTCAGCGCGGGGGTCTTCCGGTCTGCGGCCATGTCGGCCTTGGCAGCGTCCACCACCGCGGCGATGACGGCCATCATGTCACCGCCGACCGCTGGCACCGACGTCCCGGCCTGCAACACATGCGCACGGCTTCTCACATAATGATCGACACGGGTGGCTAATTTCATGGCCTGCACCACTGCCGCGATGATGGCCGCTTTGTCGCCGCCGGCCGCCGGGGCTGAGCTGCCCGCCTGCGCCAAGACAGTCGAATTGTTTCCTCCTGTGGCACATCTGCTGCAAGCACTGGCAAGTGCTGCGAGGAGGTGCGCCTGTAATGCTTCCAGCCACCCTGTTCCAACGGCTATGCCAACCACAACTGCATCGCGCTGCCCGCCTCCTCTGCACCGACAACTGCTCGAGGGCAGGGAGTTACTGGATGATGATTTATCCCATCGGTACCGAAAATGCTGAACTGAACACCAACCTGCTCGCGGAACAGCTGGACGTCCTTCTGCGTGTCGGCGCTGCCGAAGGTGGCCTCCAGGTGGGACTGCAGCCGCTCCGCCGCGTAGGGGAACAGCACCTGCGCATGGACATGGACATGGGTGTGCTGTGCTAGTAAGATTACCCCATGAAATGCAGCATTACATCGGGTGAAAACGGAGAATCTGGCTTCGGCAAAGGAGGTGGGCATGGCGGCGACGTCGGTTATCAAGCGCGATAGCCACTGTCAGTTGTGCAACATGAGACCAGCTGAGACCACACATGGATGTCGGACCTCCGTGACGAGGCTGCGGGAGCAATGGGTTCCTCGAAGTCCAGCACAATCGCAAGCCATGGGATTGCAGCGAGGTACAGATGCGTTTTCCAGAACTGGGACCCTAGCGAAAGGCTGACCTCTGTGACGAAGGAGATGGGCGCGACGGTGCCCTCGATGTCCAGCACAATTGCTGCCGGCAGCTTTGCCGTCTTTGCGCGCTTGGCGGCCCGCTCGTCGCCATTGGCTGCAGGCGCACCAGATGAATCACGCTGAGAATGCGATGCCATGGAACTCATCACAGCCGAAGATGTGGATGCACCCACGCAGCTTTGCCATTGTTGCGCGCTTTGCGGCCCGCTCGTCGACGTTCGCTGCGGGCACACCTATTGACGTCAGGAAGCTGGAGCAGGCTTTGTGATTCTGTGCCGTCAGACACATGGTCTTGGCAGCTCTGCCGTCCTGGCGCCCTGGCGGCCGGCTCGTCGTCGTTTGCTGCGGGGGGCACCAGCAGCATGCAGTGTTCACTTTGTTCAGAAGTGGTCCACGTGTTTCTGCACAATTGCCTTCTCATGCCCTGAGCAGGATTGAGTGCGCAGGTCTCATCAAGCTTGCGCAGCAAGCTTGCGCAACCACTCAGAGTCACAATTTCTCACGCAGCTGCAGGATGTGCCGTGCAGAATGTGGACTTATGTGTGCTGCAATCAGATGGACATCAGTGTCCAGACCTGCAAGACCACTGTTGCATCGGAGCTATCACCAGTGCATTGCACCACACCTGCGTGGCCATTGGCGAGCGGTGCCGGCGGCAGCGCGGCGGCGGCGGGCGGCTTGCCTGCGTCAATGCCCAGACCCCGCAGCTTGATGGCCGACTCAAAGAGGTAGTCGTAGCACTCGGCCTGAAGGCGCAGCCACCCGAAATCAGAAGACGGCAGCGGCACATCACACGCATTGGCGAAACAGCAGCGTCCTGCGTCCGGATTTGCGAGCCGGACCTGCAAATGGTTCCCATGGCAGCTCACGATGCTTCAGAGCGTCTGCATCAGCCCACCTGCGACTTGGCAGCCACCCAATTGGGACCCCAGACGTAGATGCCGTGGCGTCGCACCAGCACTGCGCTCGTCTTTGGGTACGCCCGGATGGCCGCCTGCTCATCCAAAAACCGCACGAACTTCTTACGAACTGGCGACTTGTGAGCGCACCAGCACCACGCTCGACTTCGGGTATGCCATTATCGTCGCGGGTCATTTGAAGTGCCCCGCGTGTTCTGCCTGTAGTCGTAAGGCACCACTAACAGACAAATGCTGCCGGGGCCCGATACAGAACGCCCTGAGTCGTGAATGCAACGCCCAGGAACGGGATCTCTCCCGCCCTCCAAAGCAATGGCGGGTGAAGGTGGTCTTCTACAGTCGGTCGGTGAGTTTGCACTCGCGACGCGGTATTCTCGACGCCGGGCATTGAAACATGGAGTCTTTAAAACCGGGAGTCCCTAAAAGGCAGGGACTGGTGTGCAATGAGCTGTGAATCCTACACACACCTGCAGCCGGTCGGTGAGCTCGCACTCGCGTGCGGTGTTCTCGATGATGGGCACCACACAGTCGTCGTAGAAGCCGTGCCCCGCGATGCCCTGCAGATCCAAAATCCTCTCTTTGAGTGCGAATTGGGCAATTCCGACTCTCTCGGTGTGCAAGCTCCAGCTGTTTTCGCTGATGGGCGCCCACGCAGTCGTCGTAGAAGCCGTGGCCACGATATTCTGCAGGGCGAGGACATAAAGAGTTCCCGGGCTGCAGGTGCTGCGAAACGAGCTGATACGAGCGAGCACAACCGTGTGCCAGCCCTGCTGTGTCCTGGCCGCCTCATCTGTTCCTGCAGGGTTGGCACAGTTCTGCACAGTACTGCGACCATGTAACCTGGCGCCATGCCGCCTTTCCCCCGGGCAGCGCTTTGCGGCAGGTGTGCGGGGCTGGGCAGCCATCTTGCAGAGCTGCGCATACCGCCCAGATGCAGCTCTCGCAAGCTCAGCTGGCACAGAATCATCAGGGCATGCTGGTACCCGTCTTCCATGAGATTTTGCCATTAAGTTCTGCCCACGTTGATCATTTCCACCTGCGTGACGTGTGATTCGGTTGCGCCCCCCTTCAGCATGGCCGTCCATGTCAATCCCATTCCATGTAGCAACAACAATCGGCTTGATGAACTGTAGTCACCTTGATCATTTCCAGCTGCGTGACATGAAACTCAGTGGCGCCCTCCTCCAGCATCGTTGCCAGCACCGCATTGGTAGAGTGGCTGTGCAGCACCGCCCCCGCCCCCCGCAGGTCAAACGCCTGGCAAATGACAGAGGAAGACCTTGAATGGTAATATGCAGAGTGCTGCATCGTCGCCAGCATGTTGGTGTAATGGCTGTGCAGCATCACGCCCGCGCTGGCAATTGCGTCAGTCGGGCGACGTTGCCCATACAGTTGCAACCGCCTCCATCGCCGCTCAGCTTTCCGTCGCGGGTCAGCTGCAATGGTCAAAGTTGCACTCACCGACTGGAACAGGGGCGCGCACTCGGTAAGCTTTGGCGCCTTGTACGGCGCCGGCCGCGCAGCAGGCGCCTCCTTGACATTGCCCGTGGCGTCCAGCACAAACATGTCGCTGGGATGCATGCGCTCCTTCGGGACGCCTGCGCATGCGGCCAAGATTGCATGCCGGTCGCGCCATGTGTGCCGTCATAATCGCGTCGCGAACGACACAACAGACGGTCACGTGCCACCGCCTGGTAGACGACGCTTGGGTACGACCGCTTCATGAAGATTGTAGCACAAACATGTCTTGCGGCGGCTGCGCACCAGAGGGTGCCATGACGATGTCATCGCCCACTTTGATGGACATGCCGCCGCCGGTCCCGCTGACCCACCCCTGTGTGTAGTATGTGGCGCACAGTTCGCAGATGAGCTCCTTCGCCTCCTGAATTGTCGCCATATTCGGCTTGGGCTGCGTTTCTGAATCTGGGTTCTGTTGATTGCAGCTGCGAGTCTGAGATTGTGCGAGTCGGTCTGGGTTGTCTCGAATTCTATGCTGTGACCTGCCCCACACGCCGCCGGTATCAGGCGTGCTGCATGCGTTATGCCTCTGTTGCAGTCTCGCAAGGAGAGAATGCGAACTGGAACGCTGAAAGATGCCGTCGTCCCTTGCAGAAGAATGGCACGTGATACCTTGCAAACTTTGCGTAATTTTCAGGTTATAAGAAGCTACAGTCTACAGACTTGAGTCAAAATGAAGACTTTAGCATCAATCTCGGAGAGATGCGCCAAGTGCATTCGAAGTTTTCGCGCTTCCCCGCATTGCAAATAGCTCATTGCAACACTGTCTGCTGACGGCTGTGAATCCTGCCCAACAAAATCAGCTGGATCCGAACACACTATACGCCGAAGCTGGAAGGTTGCTGTGAAAATTTCATGCAAACTTGTCCAGAAAACTGAGCTTTGGAAGTGCCGGACGGCATGAAGGCGCTCAAGAAAGGAATCTTGAAACGCGTGTCACACGATGATGTCCATGACCACAGCGCAGCCGTGTCTGTCAGCGAGGGAGGCGACTGCTTTTATGACGCACCCGAGGCAAGATTTTGCGGAATAAGCTCCCTGCCGAACTCATCCACGTACTGGGAGGTCAATCTGCATCAATTCGTGGCGGAGCAGTCGCCAGAGTTGATGGTTATGAATCTGAAACTTTCAAAGTACAAAACGATCTCGACGGTAGCTACTTCGACACCGCGCAGGCAATGCTGCACGCGGACGCACATGAGGAGGGCGGCCTCGGCTTCACGAACAAGGAGCTGCTGACGCAGCAACGAGGGTGGGGCAGCCTGTTCGCTTATTTCAAGCACAGTCAGCGCATGCGGGGAGTGCCACTTTCATTGTTGTGCATCATTGCCAAGGGTGATTCTTCGCGCAGGGCCATCGTGGACATCGCAAAGGACGTGGGGCGCAAGCTGCTGACGGGCAGCCTGAACCTCATCAATCTGTCGATGCCCGTGCGTATGTTTGAGGACCGCAGCTACCTACAGAAGCTCGCAGACGTCTGGGTGTATCCGAGGTACGTCAAGTCCTTGGCTTAGTGCGCGTCAGTGAAGGTCTCAATGCACTTGCAGGTCGCCTGCATCGGGACGACAATTTGAAATTTGGGGCAATGCTGGGCGGAGAATGCCGCCCAGCATTGCGCCGCGCGTCCGTGCCGGCACCACTAGTCCTGCGAAGCACTGAAAGTCGTTGATTCTGCCCCCTGACAGGTTGTTACAGCACGCGGTGGCGGCTCGGGAACATCCGGTGCTGCGGATGCAGTGGGTGGTGACCTGGTTTGTTGCGGGCCTCCAACACGTCTTTCAGGTGAGATTCCTAATCGGTGAGACATCCTGGTAACCCCCCGGTCTGATGCTGCGGTTCCAGACCTGGCTGGTAGCACACCAGAGACGGCGCGGTCAGTTTGGGAAGGCAAGCAATGTGCTCGCTGCACACATGGTGTTCGGGATACAACTGGGCAGGAGCAAGCGCCAGAGCTGTCTTCTTGTGCGCAAATGTCACCCTACGCTGCAGCGGCCAGGCGGCAGGCGACGGCTTGCCGCTGAATAAGTGAGCTGCTGCGGCCTTCAGCAGGCATGCCACACCATGGAGAGATGTTGTTCTCTTAGCGTGTGGTTATCATTGCTTGCCGTCCTGGAAGAAGTCTGTCAACCTGCTGCTAGGGGAGACGTGGCAGGCGGAGCATCATCTGGGAGCTCATGAGCTGCAGGTCTTCAGCAGGCGTGTAAGTGGCCATGTGTGACGAACATTCCTGTGTCGTTGTGCAGTCGTGGAAGAAGCCATTCAACCCGCTGCTGGGGGAGACGTGGCAGGCGGAGCAGGCAAACGGCGGCTGCCGCATCTTCATGGAGCAGATCAGCCACCACCCGCCTATCTCGGCCTTCGAGATGATCGGCCCAGGTGGGATGGAAACTGAAACTCATGTACATGACTCTGGTGCCAGGCTGCCGCATCTTCATGGAGCAGATCAGCCACCACCCGCACCCATCTCGGTGTGCAGCATCTGTGCAGCTGGGGATCCAGTGCCGGTAGCATTGTAGTAGTTTCTAGAATACGCTCTTACTCTCGCACGAGGTGATGGCCTGATGTACTACAAACGCGGCAATGGTGCAGGCGGCGCATACGTCTTCTCGGGGCACTCGCAGCCGGACGTGACGTTCAAGGCACAGGTCATCAAGACCACCGCCAAGGTAGGGCGCTTGGCAAGCATGCGCCTTATACTATCCACCAGAACCCACAGACACACGCTATCTGCCCGCACTGCCCGCACTGACGAAGCGCCTCAGCGCTTGAACCGTCTTACCACTTGATCCGGCGCCTGACTGGCGTTTTGCACATGCAAAACAGTTCACATGCAATGTATGTCCGTCTTCTCTCCTGAACTTTGCGCATTCTGCAGGGCTACCGCTGCATCACGTTCAAGGACGATGGCACGAAGATCGATATCGTGTACCCGTCCTACTACATGCGCGGTGCGGACCTGCCCTGTGGGAAACTCAAAGCATGAGGAGGGTCCCACCAAGGAACATCATGGCAAGCAGAAGTGGCGATCATTGCCGTAGAAGATGCGAAGCCACATCGCATTTTCCCAGAAAAGCAAGGAGCGATGTGGGTTGCGATGCATGCCAGCATGTCGACAACAAGCTGGTGGACACACGCTCTCCGGGATCCTACACATAGCATGAACATTTTCAATCTTTAGTCATCAAGGGTTTTGATCTGCAGGCATCATTCATGCGGACATGCCGCGGGGCGACATGGGTGGCACAGTGACCTTCCGGGACCGGAAGCACGCCCTGTGCTGCGAGATCAACTTCGGCAAGGTGCGCCCTGATATTGGCTACCCTGAATGATGCAACTGCCGCTGCTCAGCGTTCCGCAAGATGACACCCTGAGCAAGCTGGTGGGCCGCCGGCATCGGCGTGGCGGGTCTTTCGGCAGCACGTTCAGATGCTGAATGGCGTGAAGTCGATTTGAAGACCTACCTGCCGCAGAATGACGGATCGGAGCTACTCCAGCGGGCGGTCGCGCTGAATGGACGGCACCTGTGTCTTGCATCCGACTGACTTTACACCCCTGACACAAACTTGATTGCAACCTGCAGATCGATGGCGCGCACTCGGAGCTGCTGCAGCGGGCGGACACGTTCATGGGCACCATCTTCCGGCTTCCGCACGGCTTCCAGGACGGCGACCCCCTCCCATCCGTATGCTTTTACTGTGCACCTTCCTCTATGCAGCAGTGTTGTGTGCGTTTGATAGTGGCTCCTTCAGTGGGCACCATCTTCCGGCTGCCACACGGCTTCCATGACGGCGACCCCTCCACTCAGTGCCCTTACTGTTTCTGCGGTTTGTATTGCACAGTTCCACACATCATCGCAGATTCGATCAGTCTCACTGCTCTCTTAGTGGTCGCCATCTTCCGGCTTCCCCACGGGTGCCAGGACAGCCGCCCCTTTGCTTCAGTGTGCAACTTTAGGGCTCCAATTACCCTGCGACGGTGACTGCTGGCCAACGAAGCATGGCATGCACCAAATGAAAGCTCAAGTGATTTAAACAAAAAAAAAGACAGGATCTCGTCGAAAATCCCACCATCTGTATTGCACGTGGTCGCATCTGGCGCCCAAAAACGCTTTAAAATCAAAAATTCCATCTGCCGGGCTCTCTGCGCAGGTGCAGTCGGCGACCAGCAGATTAAAAGCCAGCAGCATCGGCGGCCTGTTTCGCGGTGGCAGCTCGGGCGCAGCGGACATGGCCAAGGCCGGCGGGCCGGAGGCGCTGTCCACGTGCACCGGCAACTGGCTGTCGCACCTGGACTTTGATGGCGAGCGGTGAGCCATTTTCGTTTGAAACATGCTAGGTTGTACACGCGGCATCAGTGCACTTTATACTGCCTTCGGCAAATGCCTAGCACCCTTGTGCTCCAAGCAGAGAAGTGCTGGTCACAATGGTTTGTCTGGAAGCTAAAGCCATGATGCCGAAACGCGCAGGCGGTGGACGCTGGCGGAGGAGCAGCCGGAGGTGTGGCAGCCGATCGGGGACCCGCTCCCTAGCGACTGTCGGTGAGTCCCTCACAGCTCTTCCGAGACTGTCTGATCTCCACACAGACCTGTGCCCACAGCTAGCTGGCAGATCCCGGCGCCGCGGCGCTGTTATGAGAGCACTGCAATAGAACAGCATGTCTCGACAGGGGTTGCACAGGCGGACCGCCTGCGGGATTGTGTTCCGTTGGCGTGTGTCTTTCAGTTTAGTCACTTCCCACGTATCGGCGCCATTTCCTCCGACGCTGTTGCAGCTCTTGTCTGTACAGGCACCGGCTAGACCTGGCGACGCTACTCTAGCGCCGCTGAAGGACTAGACCAGCCAGGGGCGCGCGCGGCCAGGATTGCAATCTGCCACTCCTAACAGCTTTCTATTTAACCCACCAGGTTCCGGTTAGACCTGGCGACGCTGAAGGAGGGGGACCAGGCCGGGGCACAGGCAGCCAAGGAAGCGTTGGAGAACCGGCAGCGGCAGGATGCGAAGATACGCAAGGAGGCCGCCGGCATCGCGCACTGACACTGGGGGATGTCAGAGTTTGGCGGCTAGAGACCTTCCCCACAGGCCGGCAGGTAGCAGCCAGGCCACAGGCCTTTGCAGCCGCGCGCAGCAGCGGCGTCTGGGCTGGCAGGTTATGTGGCAGAGGTTGCAGTACACCTGCTGCGAGTCCGCCTGCCGCCGCAGCCGCTGCGCCCAGCAGCGATTGGGCTGCGTACGTGGCGCACATTCGCCAGCATGCCGTCTGCAACGACGAGCGGAGGAGCTTACAGCAGCGCAGCCTAGCAGGAGCAGGGCTAGCAGTAGCAGCTTCTTACTATACGCTGCTCAGGCAGCCTCCAGTGGGCTTTGACCCCAAAGGGTTGCGCCGGCTGGCTGCCGCGCGGCACTACCGGCGGGCAGCGCAGCAGCGACGCTTGAAGCAGACCTACAACTCTGTCTGGTTTTCTTTGTACACTGATATACGGACTGTGTTCTGATTGCCATTCACATGTGCCCGCCGCAATGTGATGTCGTTGTTGTGTTTGCTTGTTGAAGCGCCGTTGACATGACACTACAATACGCACTTGCAAGTGGTCGTCAAGCAGTGTAGATTGTACACCTGTGGCAAAGTTCTGTTTCAAGCCAGCAGTGGCACGTCACTGTTTTTTGCCGTCCCCCCTTCCATCTCAGCCGGGGGCGACACGTCATCGTCTGCCGCGGAAATGTGCCGTCCCGCGGAAATGTGACCCTCTGGTTACTTCCTCATCCTCCTCCTCTGGCCGAATGTACTGCAATGTCGGGCGCTGCAGGCGCCGCAGGCCGCGACGGTCGTTGCGCTCGGCACCCAACATTATTCGAGGGCGTGCGCCTGCCACATGGACGGCCCGCAGC
>JAABUL010002136.1_pt1 | contig 34092 bp, 39 predicted proteins | sample 5559151 | NCBI WGS metagenome assembly JAABUL01 (sample SAMN10711876, study PRJNA513368) | rock metagenome | isolation source: Antarctica rocks | place: Antarctica: Victoria Land, Pudding Butte sud | reverse complement strand
ACCATAGAATATCGCACAAAGTCTACCTGTCCCATACCCCAGACCAATGCACAACAACAATACAACCGACATGACAGTAGCGAGGTCGCTAGCAGAGCTCGTTGGGATTTGATCCGGATATGAGGAGCTAGACTGGTAATATCGAGGAATATGCATTGCGGAGTGTGGATGGGATATTCAGGATAGGAGTTTGAGGGGTGTGCTAAGGATATGTTTTTGGGTAAGGGGACTGGGATTTTTGTTTTGATCTGTTTTTGGTGGAGGAGTGGATTGGGATTGGATTAGGGCTGGAGCAGGAGGTGAGATGTGGGGGGGAGGAGCCATGACGGCGGTGGTAGGGGAGTCAGACGAGGTTGTAGGGGAGCTGCTGGTAGGTGGAGGTACCAGTTTTGTGATATCAGTGGTGTGAGTTGGTGATAATGCTTGAGTTGATGAAAGACATTGGGGACTATGGGTGTTGGTAGATTCTGAGATAAGGCTTTTTGAAGTTGCAGAAGCGTTCCATGAAAGCGCTCTTGTTTGTATGATGGACTCGTAGAATTTGATTGCGTTATTACGAATTTGGCATCTCGGTCATTTGAGTGGAGCATATTGAGTCAAAATCGTCAACCGGAATAATAGTAGCTGTCATGAAACATCTCTGTGGTGGCCTGTTCCAAGGCAGAGTCAACAGCTGCTCGCCGAAAGCAGATTGTACGACCAAGACAGGTTGTGGTTTGAGTAAGAGCTTTCTAGAGCATCAGTATAATGAAAGGTGATTGAGTTTGGGGGTCTGCACCTTTGAGAAAATATTCGACATCGAAGTATTTTTTCATTCTTGTAGAAAATGGGAATGGTGGCGGTATCAACCCTGAGAGCATTGCCGAGTCTGAAGATTGGTCACCCAAAGTCGTCTCAAGAAAACTTGTATCTATATCCATGTTTAGGCTTTCGGGGCTTATGCTTGTACTCTGACTCCAGATAGTGGGAGTTTTCTGTAGAAATGCATCGTTGCCGTAAGAGGAGTCAGTAGTCGTTGAGCTAAGGCCGCTGCTGTGGCCAAAAGATCCGGTTATTTGTGAATTGAGGTATGAACCATGTGAGACCGATTCATTTGTGTCCGTGATTTCTACTATAGACGAATTGATGTCGAGATGCAGCCCCTTGCTGCCAAGATACTCCACGACATCATTCGAGTCAAACCACTCGCCATTAACCCCGGAATACTCCAGAAGGTCCACAATTCCCTCAGGAACGGGTATTTCCGGCTGTGGCACCGGAAAGGGACCCATCGACCCTGTGTCAGCCCACCACGGTGGAGGTTCGGAGCTAGCGTCTATACCTACCCTAGGATAATGAAGTCCTGCATCCCCGATATGGTATAGTGCCACGTTCCACACCTCCAAATTGTCTCTCGCAGTACGCGTCATAACGTCTTGGAATAATTGGAGCATTCTGGGGGCCTTGATGAAACAGAAAGCAAATGTGCACAAGCGCTGCAAATCTTCCGGCCTAGACCCTGGATTCATCAACAATCTATACGACTCCTCAATTGAAGCACGTATCAAACGTCGGACGAAAGATGTTTCGTAGTGGCTGTAGCTCGAGGGGAGAGGCAGTTCTTTGCCCATCCAGCTACTGGAGTATTGCACTGGTGGCATCACCTGGGGAGTCGGAATCCCGTAATTGTTCGTTTCACGATTTGAGCTGTATTGTGGTGTCATTTCCACCGCCAAGTCAATACCAGCTTGCTGTTGCATCATCCCTACACCATCCGATGATGGAGGCATCGCCTCGAGCGTGTCCCAGGCAGGATTTGGCGTATTGCCTGGTTGTTGAGTGGAATTCTGGCTGGTCAGACGGTCATTGCTCGCAAGATCTGCTTGGAACACGGCTTGTTGTCCCATCATTGGCGCCCGCTCGAGGTGTGATGTTGATTGGACCAAGAGTTCTTGTGTACGTTTTCTTGGCCGCCCAAGTTTCTTTGGTGAAGCTTGAGCGTCTTTGCCGCTTGGGCTATCCATCATCGGAACAGATTTTTGTTCATATTCATCTTGGTCTGACAATTCGTGGGTGCCATCTTTTACCAGCTCATGGAATTGCTTTACGGTCCTCCTGTAATCCTTAGCTAAATAGGTACTCAACACTCCAGCACCTAACATGTGCTCATCGAACTTTGAGAAAGACCTGTCCATCTCTTCAATGACATTTTTGAGTGACCGGACTTTCTGGCTGAGCTGAGTAATGGTGTTTTCCTTTCGCTGACGATATGCTCTTTGTGCAAGCCTGATCTGTTTACGCCGGCGCTACAGATAATTAGCACCGATTTTTGACGACTGTATGACATTGAGGTTCCATGGCTCGTATGGATCTCCTTATGCACGCATGAACGACAGATACAGAGCTCCAGAGTTGCCGGATGCCAGTGGTCAAAGGAGTACAGCGTGGAAAGGAGCGACAAGGGAGATTGACATACATCTGCTGGTGTATTGGGGGCGTCAATATGCGGCCGCCCTCGTGGCAAAGCCATCTTTCCGCCCGCTCCAGCCGTAGAATGCTCTTCTTTCAACGATCTACCAGATACTCACGCAGCTTGTTAAATCTTTGACAGCTCTAACACTGACACGCAGGACCTTGTTGTATTTGCATCCTACGTTCTCCAAATACAAGGCGTTGTCGTGTAGGTATGGATATCTTAAGAAACATGGACTCTGAATATGTTGTACTCTACCCAACGGTTTTTTGTATTGCCTCGATTGCTAAATGGCGCTTTAGTCATCCAGCATAGCCGCCGCAGGGTCCATCCGTGATTCAATGTCAGCAGCGCGATGGTGTAAGCGGGTCAGGACACAACATCGCACCATCGATGACCCGCTGGCGAACATCTTACGACTGAAGTCAGAGTCCACCGCAAATAGACTTATCTTTTGGGTAGAGCGTGGTTGAAGTGCCAAAATCGAGGAGTTGCTCAAATGCTGGAAGCAATTCGAGGACGAGCTTGTTAAAGTCATAAAATCGCCTTTTCGGAAACTCAGATTACAGGAGTCGACGCTGGGATGGGTCGCTGTGTAGAAAGAAACCTGCAGGATATAGAGCTATGTTACACCCCTGAAGGCTCCGACCTAAGGAGGAACACCTGAAGGCGTGCACAAGTCACTTTGTCTTTTGAGTAGAAGCTCCACATTTATACGTATATGCTGATCGGAGGTCCTATGTACGTTGATCATCTGTAGAGGTGTAGAACTTGATGTAGTAGGAAAGCGCAAAAACCATCCTCAGTAGCAAATCGCGTTGCCGTAGGGATCACTTTGGGCTCGTCTTCTTGGGAGAGCTCACCTCCATTTGCACAATGTCTACAATGATGTAGTGCTAATGGGCATTCCTGCTATCTCAACATCTGAAAGTACAGAATATACCTATGAGGAGGCGTCTTGATCCCGAATTACACCCATCTCATGACGTCATTGCAGTGGGGAAAATTCGAAGTCCGGCCTACGATACCAGCAGGATGAACTTCTTTCTCTTCTAACCCTTACTTACCACAACTACCATGGCCAAATCAAAACCAATTGGCCTCCAATGGCGCTCTAGCACCCTCTTTATCGTCAGTACTGTCGGCATAGGCTTGTTCACGGATCTCTTCCTCTACGGCTTGGTCGTGCCCATCCTCCCCTTCATTCTCCAAGAACGCATTCATCTGCAACCGGACCAGATCCAGAGCCATGTGTCGGGATTGCTGGCAGCATACGCCGGCGCTTCAGTCCTCTTCTCACCTCCTGCTGGGATCATTGCAGACAAGCTCCCGACCCGTCAGCTGCCCTTCCTTGTTGGCCTCACAGCATTACTCTTAGCTACGCTCCTCCTCTTCCTCGGCCAAAACGTGGCAGTCTTGACAGTGGCCCGCATATTGCAAGGTATCAGTGCCGCAGTGGTCTGGACTATTGGGCTGGCCCTAGTGCTGGATACAGTGGGACCCGAGAATCTGGGCAAGACAATCGGCGCCGTACGTTCATTCCTTGAGCTGTCCCCGCGTCCTAAGAGATCTAGCTGACGATTGTGTAGATTTTCGGATTCATTTCAATTGGAGAGCTGGCAGCACCAGTCTTGGGAGGGGTCATCTACAAGCAGGCTGGATATACTGGGGTCTTTGGCTTGGGCTTTGCCATCATTGCGGTGGACTTTGTCATGCGAATCCTCATAATCGAGAAGAAAACTGCTGCTCAATACAACCAACACGAAGAGGAGGCACATGAAGATACCGAAGAGCAAGATGAGACCGAGGACGGGCATAACGGCAGTGAGGAGGATCCTTTGATACCTAAAGCCGAGGAAGACAATTACAAAGTTCCTCCAGGGCAATCAAGGGCAATCCGGTCGTTCCCAATTCTCTATTGCTTGAAGGATCCAAGACTTCTGGTTGCGCTTCTCCTGGCATTCGTACAAGCAACACTACTGGCCACATTTGACGCGACTATACCAACGGAAGCTCAGCAACTCTTTTCTTTTGACTCTCTCAAAGCTGGGCTGCTGTTCATTGCACTAGTCCTTCCATACCTTGTTCTCGGTCCAGTCGCCGGATGGGCTGTTGATCGTTACGGCCCGAAGCCTGCGGCTACTATAGGCTTCGGATACCTCGTCCCGGTGCTTATCCTTCTACGACTGGTCCGTGCAGGAGGCAAAACACAGATCATCATATACTGCGTCTTGCTTTCGCTCTGCGGGCTGGGAATGGGAGTCATCGGTTCGCCATCAATTGTTGAGGCATCCTACGTTGTTCAGCAGTACGCCAAAACCAACCCTGAGTTCTTCGGAGCCAACGGTCCATACGCTCAGTTGTACGCCATTAATTCTATGGTCTTCAGTTTCGGACTTGCTGTGGGGCCACTCGTCAGTGGATCCCTTAGAGAGGCTGTTGGATACGGCAACATGAATATTGTGATCGCTGCATTATGCTTGATCACGTCGGTGCTATCATTTGTCTACATTGGGGGAAAGCCGAAGATGTTGAGGCAGAAGTGAAGATAGGCCTGCGTCTGTGACAGACTGCATGCCTCACATTTCAGGAAACATGTATGTGAATAATAACCACAAACCACGGGGACGTCAGCCGCCGCAACCTACAGGTAGACAAACTGAGAAGCGATATCTGCCGCGGAGTACATCTCTCGATGCGGCTGAAGGAAGAGAGAGGATTTGATGGGGCTCTCGATGGCGCTTGTGCAGAAGCTTCGCATGTATTACATCCGTGCGCAGAATGTTCTCCACACTTCACGCGTCGTTTTTGTGTCACTTCCACCTACATATGTAGCTTACCCTATTCTACCTCCATACGAGGAACCATCAAGGGCTACTCACCATTTCCTGCCGAGTATCACAGGGCTATACGAGCATCCATACTCACAACATGTTCATCTTCCTATTGCTCCTAATTCCATCATCTGCGAAAGGCTTGGGACTAGCGACGGCAGACCTGGCGGCAGTATCGAACATCTCGTGGCCCCCGATTCCAGGTGCACTCCCCGAGTACAAATGCGTGAACCGTCCGTCGTGGTCTACCAACCGCTATTGGCAAGACGGCTGCCCGGGGGCATGGGATTACGCTCGCAGTGTCGAGGCTTGGCAGGCCAGTACGAAACTCGAATTCTTGCCCAACAACGAGCGACCCGAGGCCAGGCGTCGGCGAAGGATGGACACGCCCAGGCGATATAACATGGGTAAGCTGGAAAATATACATCGCTCATGTGGACTATACGAGCATCCAGAGCGTTCGGTTCTGATCAATTGACCTTTCAGGAGGGTGCACTGTTGCAATTGTGATGCTCAGCTTCTTCAACCCAGAAGATCTACCAGGCCAGCCACCAGCTCGCACGCGTTACTCGCATAGCGTTACAACGTTCAACGATATATGGCGCGCTGGCCGATACGTCTTCGGGAACTGTCTTGTGTATGGACGACTATCACAGCCAGGCTGGAACAATGCAGGTGAGGGCCACTCCAACATAGCAGAGTATCATGGGAGACGTCCACTTACAATATGGCAATTTGCAGGATCCCGTCACAGCGTAGGCATCTTCTTTTGGGCGACGAATTCAGAAATGGACATCCGTATCCCTCATGGTCCGTGGCGTGGTCCTCAATTCAATGCTTCCCTCGAGACATGGAACACAACGTCAATTGTAGACACTGCCTAGCGGACAAAGCAATCACCCTTTGGTAAGAGCTCCACGCCCCCTTACTCTGGGTCTAACAACTCAATGTGTCCGACTCGCTAAATCGCCCACAGAGCGTTAGAACACGGGGACGCTCGGATTCGGCCCAACGTAACACAGCCAATCGATTATAACAACTACTACATAGCTTATCTCTCTTAGTACAGGATACGACATTGACTGGCAGCAGTTACTGCGTGCTGAACCACACCCCAGCGAGCACTTCCGCCCATTGCTATTCGTAAAGTGCTTAGCAGATGCGCGTAGAAACGTCAGTCTTGTGAAATATCCTCTCTTGTACACGTCACTGTCAGTTGCTTCACTCTCTGTCTGATTCAACCCTCTGACAGTATAAGATATGAACAGCCCGGCCCTATCTTATCAATGAACTCCTCGGCGCGCAATTAGCGATACGAACCTGCTCTAAGTGGAAGCACAATGACGCTGAACAAGATTCATCATTCCCAACCAAATCTAAGGAAGTTTCATTCGTCAAGACCTTTCATCTACTCAGTGATTAACTTGGCCGCCTTTACTGATGCATATATTTATGCACTGATAATTCCGGTCTTACCGTTCGCTCTCGATGAGCGTTTCAACGTGCACGAGAGCGACGTGCAGCGATGGATCGATATCCTGCTCGCTGCATACGGAGCCGGTCTCATCATCGGATCCCCAATTGCAGGCTGGGTTGCTGATAAAGGAGATTCCCGCCGTGGGCCTTACCTTTGGGACTTGATTGCTCTCGCTGTGTCGACGCTGGCCTTTTCTGTTGGGCGAACTACATGGATTCTCTTCCTTGGACGCCTTGGGCAAGGCGTCTCCTCGGCAATCGTGCATACAGTGGGAATGGCAGATACCGCTGGAAAACTGGCATCGGCCCTGCCATGGGATTTGTCACTGTGAGTATCACACTCGGTGTTGTTTTTGGACCTATATTGGAGGGAATTTGTATCATCAGAGAGAGTATTTCGCTGTGTTTGTTTCTGCTTGCACTCGTTGGACTGGATTTCTTTCTCAGAGTCCTGATGCTTGCAAGCAAGGATGGTGCTCAAGAGAAGAACGACAATGGAGGTGAAGATAGGACTTACGGAACCATACAGTCACCGTCCGATCGTAGTAAGCCAAGACAGTTGCCCGGTCGCGAAAGTCCGGATTCTACAAGCCCATTACATTCGCCTTCCGCACCTGCATCCTCAACGGAATCGACTTCACAAACAGAACGCCCAGCCCGGCCTAAAGGGAATCTCCCAACCGCCGCCATCCTCTATCAATCCTCCTCTCCACACCGCGAATGCTGACAGCGATCCTCGGAGTGCTCATGCAAAGCCTCATACCTACCGGCCTCAAATCCATCCTCCCTCTCCGCATAAAAACACTCTTCAACTACAACTCAATAAAAGTCGCCCTCGTCTTCCTCGCGCTCTCCCTCCCCTCCTTCGCCGGTCCAGCAGTCGGCCATCTCACGGCGCGAAAACCTGCGTGTGTCTGGGTTCCTCTGCCTATCTCCCCTCCTCATTCTGCTTCGTCTCATAGACCACGACACCACAACACAAGTAGCACTTCTCTGCGCTTTGCTGTTGTGTCGTTGAATTTCATTCACACGCCTGTGTTCTCGGAGGCGATGTATGTCGTTGACGATACAGTCGGGTGTTTTTGGCGAAAAGGGAGCGTATGCGCAGGATTCTGGGCTTATGAGTGTGGTGTTTGCTGCTCTTTCGTTGGTGGATTGGAATGATCTGACGCTTGCGACTGGGGTGCTGTGTGCGGGTTGAGGGGGGCCGTGTTTTGGGGTTACGGGAGGGAAGAGGGTACCGAAGCTGCATGAAGGGGGTAACTGAAGGAGTTGGAGACTGACGGGACAGTTTGGGGTAGTCGCAGCGTATTGGGGAGTGACTGCGTGTTGTTGAGTGACTTCAGACTCGCAGTTGCCGGTAAGTCGATAGAGATTCTGTGTACTTTTGCTCAGATAGCCATTCTGTCATTTGGGTCATACACCACGGGTCTAGTAGGCTATCATCCGCCGTGCAGATCAATATCGCTGCAGACCACCAATGTCCTTCTATAAAGTCTTAGCCTTCAGCTATCAATAATCTAAATCCAAAAACCCACTCGCAGTCCTCCACCCTCATTCTACACCTAAACTCTCTCCCTTTCCCCACGCCATGAGTGTCTTATCTTCCTCACCGCCTTTAATCAGTTCATACGTCGAACATCACCAAAAATCAATGCGTAGCATTGATTTGGAAATGGCACGCTCAGATTTCCAGAATCGATCCAGAATCAGGATCAGGATGGTAAGGCAAGGTAAGGCAATCCGCCACTCATCCCCACGCTCCGATCTTATCATTGGAACTGCCTGGGCTTTCGTGAACGGATATAGCGTAGACTGTATGATTAATTTATTGTTGTTGGTGCTGTAAATCGTGAGGGCGATCAAGAAGCGCATGCATGCATGCGGTGGCGAAGCTGATGTTGGGGAAAGGAGAGAAGAGCGGTGGCCACCAAATGGATTGGATATATGTGGTGTGGACTTTTGGGGATGGACGTTGGGATCGAAATGGTGTGATTGGGACAGGGTTGTGGAGGAAGATGGGCTGGGACGGGGGCCGCTTGTGGAGGAAGACGAGATTTGACGGGGGGCGCTTGTGGAGGGTGATGGTACAAATTCGTCGGCGATGTAGTCAAGAAAGCAGATCCCTTTAGCTGAAACATTGCTGCTTCGATGGGACCGGGTTTCTGATGCGATATTTGCGATGTGTGCGGTTTGTATAATATAGGTGTGAAAGTAGTGATGGTCTGGACTTGATTGGATGTTGTACGCGAGAGCTGGATGGTGATACTTTGAAGCGTTGCGCAGGGGCATTGGATTCTGCTCCGATGGTGATTGGAACGTTGGTGTTGCGAGGGTTCTTCTCATGATGGGAGATAGGAAGTTATGTTCTCGGAAGTGGGGAGGGGATTTTGGGGGTTTGTGTACTGTGGGAAAATAGTCTTTGAGATAGGGGTAAGCATGTTGGGAATACGGATTTGGGTCTCTGGGTTTTTCGGATGGGAGTGAGATTAGGTGATTTGCGTAGAGCGTTTTGAGGTGCTTATGTAGTTATGCGTGAAGTGCTTTGATCGTTGTGGTATGGGGCGTTGCCCCGGGGTGATGACAGAGCTCTCCGCGATCGGCCAGTCTGAATCTCGGTCTTTCAGGAAAAATACTTATCAGTGTTTACTGTGTAAGGTAGGCTGCATATACAGACATGGTCCTTTTAGAGAGAAACATGTAACAATTAGCTTCTTTTGGGTGTCAGAGCGTACTCTGCTTACTCACGCTTGGACTCCGTATCATACATTACAAAGGAAATACCCGCAAAGACTCCCGTTGAACACAAACATTTGCCATTGCTCGTAGATTCTGGTCGATGTCATCTTGAGCCATATAGGATGCCTCCACTGCGACTTCATGCTTCACCTTGCTCTGAAATCCCTTGTGGAGTATCCGCTCCCCCTTGTTGGTTTCAGTCCGTCTTGGCTCACCCCATTGCAGCTGCTCGGTAGCATGCTACACATATTTCTGAGTCCCTCATTGTTCGCTTTTGTGTGACCGTAGCTTCTTGCAGTACTCGTGGTTCGGCAGCGCCCTTTCCCAGGTAAGAATACCTTCATCCTCCATCATACCGTCAAATGAGAGCAGATCGTCGTGCTGGTAACATTGCACCTGCCACAGCGGTTTGATGAAAAACAAGTAATGCGGCTCCGTCAGCGCAATACCGAAATCGACGAGAAGGCCTCCCTTGTAGTTCCGCGCTGTGACGTCCATCGTATAGACTCCGAGTTTTCGTATACGTTTTAGGTCTCTCAGTATCTTTTTGGCGACTTTCGGTGTGAAGAGCGTATCCTCGGTAACCAAGTCTTTCAGAATGGCTCGAAATGGCTCCCTCTTCGAGGCTGGTCGAGAATATTCGTCGTCAGGTCGATCCCAATTGGCGACATTGAAGTCCCGCCGTAATTGATCTTCTTTCTCAGCTGGTAGAGTCAAATAACCGTGGCAGTTTATGGCCACCTTTCCATTCACTTTGGCTTCAATAAGTCGTCCGTAGGCGCGACATTCGCTGTAAAAGGGATCCATATGAGCTCGGAGAAGATCGACGGAGATGATCTCTCTCTGGGCGTCAGTCAAAGCGCAACGGTCATCCGTATCATCGTAGAATTTGAACTGTTGGGACACAGCATGTCAACAAAAGGTGAACAGTCCGCACGTTCTGATTCGGTCACTTACCATTTTGAGCGCGTACGACTTGGAGAGTATCGAAACCTCGAACACGTGCGCCTGTCCTCCTCCGGAAGAATATTCAGGATCGTTCTCGCTGATGAGTCGAATGAAGTGCACGCCGGCCCCACCATCCTTGAATGCATGGAGTTTAGGACCCTCGCATCGTGGAAGTAACTCATCTCGTTTTCGCGTTCGAGGCATTCTTTGTCGGGCCGAATCAACATCAGTATTGGCAGCAGTAAAGGTAGATGAACAGTCGGCTACAACTGAATTCAAAGCAACATTTGTACACCCGAATTGCAGCTTCCGATGAGCCCTGAGGGAAACAGCTTGTGCGACGCGAAGACATTGATATGGGCGAGTTCGGCATCAAGACCGTGAATATCTCGTACCTTGGAGTCGGATACCTCAAGGCGCTTAGATGCACTTCCGGAAGGTGCCAATCTACCAAGACTTATATCTGTGAGACCAGTATATCAAAGTAGTGCAGTATTCGTGCATCTAAGCGCCTGGGCCCCCCTAGACCAATACCGATCCGCTCCGGCTCACCTTCCCGCCCAGTGATTTGCATTCCTAGCCATATCACTGGCGCTACCGTACAAAGGACGTGCATGTCTCACGTTCGCTCTCTGGTTACTTGTAATGCAATGCGAGAATCGCCAACATGCGCCCTATGCTCGATGGTCGTCGAAATCATTGGTTGGAAATGCTGTGGAACCCCGTGATGTTCGCATTTGCGTACAGCCTGTTTGAGCGGCCACAAATCAGTCTGCTTCTGTGGACTTTGCCTCTGTTTCATTTTCGCACATCAGCAATCACTGATGGATGGTGACACTGTTCTTAGCACAGCAACTCTCGTGGGAGGCGTGCTATATAGACTGCGGTCAAGTACGTGAGTTGAGTGCCATCCAGAAGCACCTCCACTTTGAAACCTATCAATAGATGTTGGTGGATTCGAAGAGTGAGCTATAGCGTAACATGTCGACTGTCACACAATCTCTCTTGGATTACCTTGGAGGTCAGAATCCTACCCTCAACGTATCCAAATGCCGCCCAGGAAGAAACACCACTTCCGGTCGAACCCCCTGGATAATTCCTCGCACGATCAAAGCATGGGACGACTTTGAGTACGATGCACTTAAGTCAGCGTATGGTGGCGTGTTGGGCGAGGTTCTAGGATGTCACTTCCCACTCGAACAAATCACGGTGCCACAGCTACCCTTCTGTCAGATACACGACGAGAAATCATTCGAGAGTCTTGTCACCAAATGGAACCAGTCCGTAGTGTGTCAGGCTTTGGGCGCCACACAACGGCACCTTGAGGGACACCTCCCCCTGGAAAAGATCTACATGTGTCTTGGTGGTCAAACGCAATTGCCCTGCCGGAACCGTTATCCGGACTGGGCTGGAATGAAACCATCAACCGTATCAACGGACGGAGTGGAGGCCAAGTCGAAGAATTTCTTGCCGGGCGACACCAAAGTCAGTGGTAAATGTTGCAGCGCCAATATCGAGCGGGGCGAAGTCTTGAAGTCCATGTGGAAGTTGGACTGGATCCAACCAGTGGGGCAGATCTACACATATTGTATCAGAGCTAACGCTCGCTATGGATATGTCATCACCGATAAAGAACTTATCGTTTTCCGGATTGGACCCTCTCCGTACTCCAACAGGGCGGACTTGCAACTCATGGCTCCGGGATCGCACAAAATTTTGGATCCCGATATCAGTGCTGAGAAAGTGGAGGCAACTCGACTTCTCGACGAGACAGCAGTCAAGCGAGCGGAGATCGATGGTACTTTGGAGTTCAGAGCCATACCATGGGCGGCTCATTCCCACGAACCAGACGCTGATGATGGGGTAATGACGGTGAATCTGGCTCTGTGGTGGTTACATATGATGGCAGCCGAGAACAACATCATTGAAGATCAATACCCACCCTTAAGAGAGGCTGTATGGCGTCCTCGGCCGCAACTCCAAGCAACCGGTCTTGCGTCGTCAGACGGATCTGAGAAGGGACGGCCGCTTGCCAAGAAGACACACAATCGTCGAGCTGATGCTCAAAATTTGGAGTCGAAGCGCGGGGACAGAAAGCGAATAAGGGAGAACCTCGGCGGCACCAACTGTATGGAACCACCTGCAAGTCGTCGGAAACGTCGAACGTGAAAACATGTTTGAGCATGTGGTCTATGAGCGAGGGAGAGGTTGGCTGGTTAACCCTCTGAATGTTAGAAGCGGCTCTGCAGGGCAGAAATCATGTCATAAATGAGAGAGTATGGGTCAAGCTGGGATTGAGTCGAGCTCCAAGGCAACAGGTCTCCTTTTGATGACGGGCTCTCCTCTCCTCCGCCGTTTGTTTCATGTACTTCGCCTGTGTAAATTGTTGAGAAGAATGATTGGACGAGTAGATCTGCAATTGCCGTCCGCCAGACCACCAGAACAGATGATGAGTGCAACCTATGGAAGACTCGCGTTGCAGTAAAGATAAAGCTCAAATGGAGACCTGACTTGAGTCCCTGCCAAGAATCAAAGTTCATCGTTCTGCTTCTCAAGCGTGACGCCAGAGAATTGTGGATCAATATGGTGCGATTTGATAATGCCGTAGTGGTATCTACTGGGATGAGTATCTCTTAGGATCGGTAGATGTTCTGTGGTGGTAGCACACTTGAAAAAATACGATACGAGATTTAGCGCGCGCATTGCCGTGTTCTAGCGCGACCGTTGCTTGGCACTAAAGATTCTACAAATAACACACCAGACCTTTTCACCTGCGTATGGTTCACCAAGTATTCCTGTGATGTGATCGGGAAGCAGGACAGGTCACGAGATGTCACTCCAACCTAGTCGTGTCCTCAAAGGGGCTAAGGGCGCCTATCGATTGCTCGAGTCCTTGAGGTCCAACACAGTCTTCAAAGCACAGTCTGTACACGTCCCTGATGCCGAATCAAAATTGTGAGCCTCACTCCCTCCTCAATTTCCAGGCCAGCCCACAGCTCACAGGCTACAGTTTCATGGTCAAAAGCGCCCCCGCACCCCAGCCGAAAGAATTCACCTCAGAGTTCCCAGGTCAGCGATCGCCTGAATGGGAAAGATTGGCTCTTGACAACGAGTATCAGATGTACGAGGGTCCGGGTCCTGTCAAGGAAAGCCCGTTCATCAGAAAGCTCCATGATGTCGTCGGACCATGGGAATGGGTTGAGAACCGCGGTACTGCTCGCTATGACAAGATCTCCGAGGACCCGCCATGTCTAATTTTCGAATGGATGGACCATGTTCTGTGGGACGTGCGTTCAGAGCCATACCGCCAAAGATCTGTCCTCCCCAAAGTGATTGCCGGTTCGGTCTTGAAAGGACTCGATCTCTTCTCAACTGCCAGTGCGATGCATACCGGTAAGCTCTCTGCTCTTGACGTCGCTGTAGTGGTGTTGACAGGGTCAGATGTCAATCCAGAAAACATGTTCATGTCGAATATCGACAACACTTCTCCAGTGGTGAAGTTAGGAGATCTTGGAAACTGTATGTGACTTGAAGAGACTATCATTGATTTCTCTGACAATCATAGTGATGCGGGAGGGCTTTGTCGAACACCGCATACAATGCCTTGAGTGTAGGGCCCCGGAGGTATGGCGGGGCTTAGGCTGCTGGCCGTCTTCTGATATATGGTCACTTGGTGTCACGGTTTGTGGCCACACCCTCCACCTCAGAATCATGCTAATGGGCTAGCTCGCGCACTGGCTGGCGCATAAGACCATCTTCGGCATCAGTGACAAAATCGTTGAAGGACTCACTGAAGCTTGGTGCATCGCTAAGATTGACCGACTCGTTGGCCCGCTGGATCCACCTGTCCAAAACCAGGAGTACGAGTCCCAATTCCGTATGGCTGGTGTATTGTCTCTGGGCACACACATAGATCCTGGAATCGAGGGACCAGTGCCTTATATCAACGTGGGCACTCTACGTCAGCAAATGGAGTCTCTACCCGGCCCAAAGGTGGACCCGGGGCTTCTAGACTTCATCGATTCCCTTCTTATCGTGGACCACACGAAAAGACCGACCGCCGCAGAAGCTCTAGAGCATCCTTACCTGCGTTTAGTTGAGAAACGGCGTGATTGCCTTGTCAGTTGATCTCGCGCCGTATCACGATAATGGCACAGTACACGAATCGACGGAGGCTTTTGATCTATACCATAAGTTGTTTGGCGTGTACGGCGATGCGCCCCTCCAAAAGGTATAGACATAGCTAATATCGAACCATGACAGCCCTCGCTACTACAGACAACGGTTCCCTGACCATGGTGCTCAATTGTTGTATTTATACTGCCAATGGGTGCTTGAAAGGGGACTGGCGCTTAGCGAACGATCGTCGAGCCTTTAGTAGAATACCCAAGAGTCGAGCGAAGACGACAGCACGTATGAACGAGCCAACAACGGTCGCGAGCTAGCAAGACCAATTCGTGCTAAAACAAGACGCCTGCAGAAAGACCAAGTTCGTGGTAGACAGAACATTGAAGGTGCAGAAAACCGAATTGGAACTCTCGAAAGGCAGAAATTGTTGCAGTTGCAGCCTCCTTTCCTCGTAGAACATGCGCTTGAAGCCGCAAGAATGCAAGTGATCGAGCAACCGGGAGTTTCCATCAGCGCCGTTTCCAACTGTAACTGTTGTAGCGTTAACTGTAAGTAAATTGTAAAGCATGACTTGAAGAGGCGTGAGAGGACATCGGCACTACTTAGAATATTAGACCCGCGTCCGGCCGCCAAGAGATCTAAATCTACCCTTCTCCGGCAATCGCACTGCCATTAACGCCATTCGCCCCCAATCTTGACTACCACGCAAGGGTCATGGCGAATAACCCAAACGTTTTCCCTCCCTTCCTCGACACCTCAACCGGCCAGAACAGCTTAGGCGGAGCTCCGCGTCTGGCACCCTCGCCCATGGCCCAGCAGCAACAGCAAAATGCCAATGGCAACGGCAATGGGATGAATGGGGTACCGATGATTGCGGGGCAGCAGATGGACGTGAATCTGCTGTATCAGAAGGTCGTAGAGCTGAGTGAGGTGTTGAAGGAGAATCGAGAGAAGACGCAGGGCATTGTCAATGGCGCTGAAGATCTCGCCGTGAGTAGATCCTCCCAAGGCCGAGATCGTTAGTTCGTCTGGGTCTCTGCGGTTAGGTATGCCGTTTTCATGCCTACAGCTGACCTCAATCATTTCAGACTCGTGCAGCTGCAAACGGAGCAAGCCCCTCACTTCAAGAAGCCAACACAGAGATCTCCTGTGAGTTGAACCACCAGTGCCCAGGCCTTCAACGACTGTGACGCTGACTGTTGCTCCTAAGCTGCCCGCATAGCCGACCTCGAGCGCAAACTCGCACATGAGCAAACTACAGTCCGCATTCTCCTCGACGAGCAAAAGGAAAACACGAAGCTGATAGGAGACTACGAGCACCACCTGGGCGAAATTGTCAAAGACGTCCGCGAATACTCCTACAACAACAAGACCGAGAAGACGGATATAGCAAAGCACTGGAACAACCTGCTACAAGCTGAAAAGGACACTCATCTCGAGACACGCGAGAAGCTGAATGAATCAAATGCTGAGGTCTTACGATGCGCGGAGATGATGCGCGAAGCATATCGGCTACGATGCGAAGAGGAGGATCTACCCATTAGGGTGGTCGCGGGGTTACAGAACGAGGTAAGGGCCTACAGGAGTGCGCTGGGAATGGAGGCGGAGAAGTCTGACGAGGAGTATGGGTGGGAAATCTTGAAGGATGTTCCCAATGGCAGCGGAGAGCCATGAAAGGAGCTCTGTTTCCTATTTGAGGCATGTGGTACATTTAGCGAGGCGTTTGGTAGGATACCCTATGGTGCATATGGTAGAACATTACCCTTTGAAGGAGCTTTGTCATCGCTGTGGTTTGCATGGAGCGTATCTATGTGTGTATCTTTTCCTTTCTAAATAACTGGCACCTATTGAGCTTACCAACACATCATGTATTGACGACACAACACGCACGAAGGTGCCGAGCGCCATCGATTGGCGTTGTACCAATCAGGGGTTTGACCTTTCTTTCCTTTCCTACAGCCCTGCTCCAAGGTCGCGAAGTGGTTCTCCTCATGCACAGGAGCTATATAGACCGAGTGAACCTTTTGTGAATGCCGGTGGCTCAACGCTGTCATCCTATGGGCGTTTGTAATTGTTGAGCTTATCCCCCAATCGCAACTATATGGATGCCCCAAACTCCCGCAGCAGCTCCATCGGACAAAACAACATGTACACAAACCCCCCCCCCCTCACCCCCAGGCCATGGCATCCCACTCAATTGCTCCTCGCACCCCCCTTCGCAGCCCTCAATTCATCCATCTTCGCAACCCGCTTCTTGAACTCCACATACTGGCACTTCTCATACGAATGTCGCTCATCCTGCACCACGTCATCAGTCACGCCTAGCATCGATCCCTTTCACAATGTAGCATACCACGCATTTCCAAGGCAGATAGTAGTTCTCGAATCGGCATCTGTTGAGGGGGATTGCTAGGTGGGCGCAGCTGTCTCGGTAGGCGAGTGGAAGGCGGGCTGCGGACATTTCTTCTCGAGTCGCACGACCTACGCGCGGAGACGCGAGGGGTTAGCAATGGATTTGCGGTTTCAATGGCTGTTTTTGTGGTGTGGAGCTTGGGGCTGGAGTGTATTGGATGGGTGTTCCACTCACGGGGCTCTTCGCTGGCACCCAAGACGTCTTTGACAGTCTCTGTGACCTTCTCGGTTACAGTCATTGTGACGAGCTGCTCGCGCCAGTCCGGCCTGTTTAGCAGTGCTGGAGAGAGGTGGTGTTTGGGGGCATTGAAAAGTGCCAAGCCAGGCTAAGTCATGCCGGAAAAGAACCGCCGTAGCCATCTATTCCAGGCATAGCGTGGAAGGACCCCTCGATTTTCACTTTACGCGTATGGCGCGTCTTCCCACTTCATAATTCCGAATACTCGGGTTTTTCGTACCGGAGTCGCACAAGGCCTTATATACTGTGCAACTTCGAGCGACTCCTTTTCTGTCTTCAACGTTCGATCAAATATTGATTATCATTGTCCGAGTCCTTCTTGCATACAGCTGCGTTGCGGGTGACTACTGCGACTGCATGAAAGAAGCTTCTTCGTCGTAATGGCTCCAGGTGCTCCGACAAACGGCATCTACTCGGCCACATATAGCGGAGTAAGCGCTCTAGCTGTACAACACTACATGTGTCCAACGCTAACAGTACTGTCTCAATTTAGGTACCGGTGTTCGAGTTCAATATCGAGGGTAACCATGTCATGCGAAGGAGGCATGACCACTATATCAATGCTACCCACATCCTCAAAGTCGCCGATTACGACAAGCCAGCGAGGACTAGGATACTGGAGAGAGAAGTCCAGAAGGGAGTGCACGAGAAGATCCAGGGAGGGTATGGGAAATACCAAGGTCAGCAGAGATCTGTGAATGATCCTGTTCAAAGCTAAGGTTCTACGGTCAGGTACTTGGGTTCCCTTGAAAGATGGTCGGACTCTTGCAGAACGGAACGGTGTCCTCGATAAACTCCGGCCTATCTTCGACTATGTACCAGGAGATGTCAGCCCACCGCAAGCACCAAAGCACACGACGAATTCGAACAAGCCCAGAATACCAAAAGCCCCCGTTGTCAAGAAAATACCAAGTACGCACAATCTGCCTTCCAACACTACAGGTCAATGCTGACGAACAGAACCCAAAGTGCTCCCGGCCTACAGCCAGATAAGCGAGGACTACGACAACATCAGCAACCAGCTTCACGATGACGATTCTCTTGACAATTCCACCATCGCTTCGGCATCTTATATGGAGGAGGATGACAGGTATGGGAACTATGCACCGTCATCACGCAAACGTAAACGCGGACAAGAGAACATGCTTGATCAACAGCATACGCTCTACGCCGACGAACTTCTGGACTACTTCATGCTTTCCGCTCAAGATACGCCACTCCGCGTGACTCCACCTAACATGCCCGCGAGCTTCCAAATCGACCGACCCATTGACGACCAAAGCCATACTGCCCTTCATTGGGCAGCGTCAATGGGTGACCTTGATATCGTTCGCTATTTCCTCGACCGTGGGGCTGACAGTTTGGTCCGCAACAAGAGGGGCGAAACTCCAATGATCAGGGCTGTGCTATTCACCAACAACTACGAGAAGGACACTATGCTAAAGCTCGTCCATCTACTACTGCCCACTATCAAAGCTACGGACCACCATGGAGCTACTGTCTTACATCACATCGCAATGACCACGAACAGCCTGGCCAAGAAAAGGTGTGCCCGTTATTATCTTGACATAGTCCTCAACAAGCTGGCTGAATGTTGCACACCACAAGAATTTATGAACTTTGTGAACTATCAAGACCACAACGGCGATACTGCATTACATATTGTGGCGCGCCACAACGCCAAGAAATGTATTCGAGCTCTCCAAGGCCGCGGTGTTCGAGGCAACATGCCCAACGATCTAGGCGAAACGGCTGATCAGATAATGCAGAAGACTCGCTCAATCCAACATGATTTTCTCTCCTCATCGCCACTTCCTCCTTTCGCCAGTACAGCCAACGGCAAGGAAATGGTCAAAGCCCCAAAAACAAACGGTGCTCCTCACTACCACAGTCAGTCAGCTCGTTCATTTAGCCAGTCATTTGGTCCAATGGCTCAAGACAAAGGCCTCCAGGTAGCTCTCGCCTACGAAAGCGAGGTGCGAGAGAAAGATGACGATCTATCGGAAGGTCAACGATTACAGGAACAAATCGAGAGCGAACGACAGCAAGTAAGACAGGCAACTTTCAAACAATTCCAAAACGGTGCAGACGACATCAACGAGAACGAGACCAGTCGAATGCGACAAGAAGAGCTCGACTTTGTCACTGTGAGCGAGAGCTTGTCCGAGCAAATACAACATAAGGAATTGCATCACGCTGTCCGCTCCGAAGAGCATCATCTACCCCCTACCGCACATCGCAAGAGCAACGGCGCCATTTCCGACAGCGCCGAGCTCGAAGAGCAAGGATTCAATGCACTATCACTAGCGAGGGAGCAAATCAAGCGGAGAAAGCTAACGACCTCGATCGTTGAGGCCCAAGGTGCGGCTGGCATGAGCCAACACGGCGAGAAGCTGAAAAGACTGGTCTCTCTCACCTGTGGGGTACCTACTGGAGAGGTATCTGGCTTGGCCCCGGAACTGCTGGATGAATTGCAGCAGTCAAAATGTGAGGGTGGATCTGATGTCAACGCAATGTTGTCTTAGAACATGATGTAGGATCAAGGGGCTCTTATGTACTGCATGCATCGCTTGCATAACACGCGCCGCGTTGTGGATGAATGAAAATGGCTCTCTACGTCAAGATCCTCCCATTGCAACCCTAATCTCTTAGTTCGTCATTCAATCTACCCTCCCTCATTCCATCCAAAACCAAACCTCATACCATCACTATCACAACTCCAACTCCCCCCCTCCACCATCACCATCACCAAACCTCCAACCTCCACCCTCCCACCCCTCCACCCATCCTCCAACCCTCCTCAAACAACTCCCCACACCCACACACCAACACCAAAACAATGCCCCCCCAACCCGCACCCCCCGACAAATCCCACCACCAACGAAGCCGCCACAACGCCCTCGTCGGCAATGAACCCCAACACTTTACGCTTCCATCACACATCGCCCAGCAAACACTCGCGCTCCCATCCCATACCGTCTCACCAACCCTCACTACCTCGTCTTCTACTCACCACCATCCCCCCTGCCAACCGCTCACAAACCTGAAATACGAACTCCCAACATCTACACCCAAGCGTCGACCGACCGTCATCTCGCCCGCGCGCCGTCACGCCAAGAAAAGCATCGACGCAAACCCCACTCCGTCACCCTCACGCTTCATCCACGACGCGCTTAGCGGTGAGGGTGGGAATTCGTATGTTGCCTTCATATCCTTTGCTTTTCCAGCTCTATTTCAGCGATGTGAGAGCTGAAGGATGGTATAGGCCTGAGTTCTTGCTTGAGGTCGCTATGTGGTGTCTTGCTGAGATTGAGGGGGTGGATAGCTCGCTCACTGCTAAAATTGTGTTTGGGGATGTGAGTAGTGAGGGTGGAAGGAGAGGATTTGGGGATTTGCGGAGTGAGAGGCGGCGGGTTGAGGGTGCGAGAGGGGGATCTGGGGAGGGGAGGGAGAGTAGGGGGTTTAGGGATGATGTACGTCTACCTTTCGTTTATGTGAGGTCGTGGATTATAGAAGTGGGAGGTGTGTAGGTGGGGAGGGAGCTAATGCAGTGATGTGTAGATTACATATCTGGAGTGGTATCTTGCAGCGGAAGAGGAAGAGGGCGATGGTGATGTTGGGGAAGGCGATGGTGGGAGTGTTGAGAATGGACTTGGTGGGAGCTTAGAGGAGGAATTGAATAGGTATGGGAACGGAAGTGAGGAGGCGTTGAGGGGGAGGTTTGTGGGGATTGGAGTTGCGATATGAGAAGGCGATGGTGACGGGTAGGATGTGACTGTTGTGATATGTCAACAGTTCGGAGCATTGAATGCGACGGAGGGTTGGGAGGGCAGTCAAGCATATTGAGATGTGGCAGGGATCGCAATAGTTAGCACTTCGTCAGCTTTTATAATGCAAAATTTGCAGGGCCTGTATGTTGCTTCTCTGTATGCCTACTCTTCTTTCCAAACCCGACAAAGTCCTTCCATTTCCCCATCTATTTCCTCCCATTGGCAGATTCCTTCCCACTCAACTCACAAAAAGCCTTGAACGTCGTAAAATCATCATCCTGACTCTCAAGAACACACTCCGCCGTCGCCCCCACAAAATACACATACCCAGCCTTCATCTCCTCCGTCTTCGGCCCCACCCCAATGGTGCCTTCCCCATTGGTGCAAATAAAGATACTAGGACCCTCAATAGCTTCAAAAGTAGCTTTCGCGCCCTTCTTCTTCAACTCGGTGCGCACGACGCTGAATTCTTCGATGGGCGGGTCGTAGAGGATCGCGGTTGAGGAGGAAGAGTAGGCGGTACTGTTGAGCGTGACGTAAGGGTAGTCGACTGGTGCCATTTTCTGCTCCGAGATGGGCGCGTAGGAGTATGTTAGCATTGTGGTTAGGGTGGGGATGTCTTGGAATTTAGGGGTGAAGCCGGCGCGGACGACATTGTTGGAGGAGGCCATGCATTCGATGACGTCTGGGTGGGTCGTTAGTGGTGTTTTGAGAGATTGGGGTGATAGGGGGGGAGAAGATACCTCCGCTGAGGTAGGCGTGGATGTCGTCGGCTTTGAGGAACATTGCTTCGCCGACATTTAGCTTGACGTAGTTGAGGAAGAAAAGGACGAATAGGCCGATGTCGCCTTCGAAATGGCTGTTGCAGTGAATAACAAGGTCGGCGAGCTCTTTGCCGTTGTTCGGTGGTCCTCCTTCGCCAGCGAAGCTTTCTCCTTCTTTTTCTGCGGACGCTACGAGCTCTTTTGCAGCAGAGGCGATGGTAGATCTGTCGATCTTCATTAGAGTGGAGAAAACGGATTGTAATGCCTTTTTGTTGCTTTCAATGTCTTTATCGGAATCGGATGTTTCTCTCCCCTTTACGGAAGTCTCGAACTCTTTGGCTGCTGCATCGCCGATGAGATTACGGAGGGATGGAACTGTTGAGAGAAAATGTGAGATTTCTTTCAGGGGGCGGAAACCACAGAGACCCTCAAATGGTGTTATTGCAATGGTCATTTCGGGTTTATGGTTGTCATCTACATGCCTGGTTAACAGGTTCCAATGATGTGCTACGATCAACTGCTCGTACCAGGGTAGTTCTTCGGATCCTTTGCATGCAAACTTTCCGCGAGCTTTTTGTTTGGATGTGCCTGAATACTCAACGCCTTTTGGATGGACAGAACCTTGAATAGAAACGGCAGTTTTTCACCATAGCGCTTGCTGATCTCTGGCGACATAAGTGCTTGGTTGTCTTGAACTAGATCAAGTAACGATCTTTGTGTCTCCACATCTTTGGATGGTAAAGAGGGATGCGTCCCCATCCACAGTTCTGAGTACGGCTTCTCTGACTCGATGGAGAGCTTATTGGATGGTGTGGCGGCAGCATACTTTGCTGCTGCGGACTGATGACCAACTTTGCCTAGAAAAGGATTCAGGGGAAGGTTCTGCAAGTTCGGGTACAGTGATGATTACCCCAATCGTAGCTGTTAACACCTACGTACGATCAGCTAATATACCGCAAAATTATTGGCTTGAAGAATACCGCATTGCAAGCGTATCAGCGGAATCTGCATTGCTGCGTTTTGCTTCTTTGAATTTGAGACTCCAAATATCGTTGGGCTTGTCTTCTTCTACCTTGGGTGGTTATACGGAGTAACAGCAACGCTAGTAGGACTATCGGCTGTGATATCAGGATATAAATGCTCGTCGTCCACCTTGTTGGCGGTTCCAGCGCTCCGGCAAGCGAACAGCCGCCAGCCCCAAAGTCTAAATCCGAGCTATAAACAGAGTCGCTAAAGCTTGCCGTCCCCTACCATTACTCCTCACAATGGCGTCGCGCAATCGGCCTAGAGGGGCCTTTGTCAAGGATGACGCGAGTGATGCGCACGAGGAAAGGAATATGTGGAGTCAAATAGTCACTGATATCAAGCGGTTGAGGGCAACTCACGCGCGGGCCGCTGAAGTTGCAAAGGCCCAGGTCGAATTGGAGGCGAAGATGGGCAAATGTGAGTATTGAACTCTCCCATTCGACAATATGGTCCAATTCACTCCTGCCCATTCCTTACTTCTCCTTTCAAAATTCTCATGGGAAAAAATTGGCTTCTCCGTCCATCGATCGTTATGAATGATTTGACACGATAGGAGACTGCTCACGTGTAACCATCCCATCTTCCACCGTAATGAGTACAGGCTTCGACCTATCGTTTACAGAAAACTTCCATTCGCTCGAGATTATCTATGACAATCACATTGGCGAAATAAGACTGACCTCCCACAGCCCCAACTGTCAAAGACATCGATGACCTTGCCGCCTTGTATCGAGAAGGTGTCAAGCTTGCAGAGGAGGAAGAGAAAATCCTTAAAGAAGAACCAAATGATGTAATCAAAAACATCGAGATTCTTGCAGCCCTTCGCTCAGCCAGTGAAACGGAGCCCGTCCGTCCTCCACAAGGAGTTTCCAAGCCTCGCAATCCCAAAAGACAGAAGCTCGAGACAGACGGCGCCGCAGATTCACCAGTAGCGCCAGTCATGTCACCCAGTGTTGTCTTACCAGGGCCTGCTGCGAGAATCAAGCATTCTAATGCTGTTCGAGCCGTATCTGTTCCTGCGACTCGAGAGGTGAGACCAGAGCCTATCGTCAAAATAGAGGAAGGCTCAGAGGGAAGCAAAGGACCTGCGGGAGAGAAAGCCGGCAAGTTTTTCGTCGGCGCTGTAGTTGCATACAAGCAAGTCAGGCCGAAGGAAGATGGTAGTCAATGGATTCAGTGTAACATTACCTCAATCAATGAGGTGGGAGGCAAGAAAAGGTTAAAATTACACCAGTATTCTTTGTTTCTCCTAGATCGAAGCTGATGACATCCCAGATACGAAGTTCAAGATCCTGAGCCTGACGAGAATGGGCAGCCAGGACAAGTTTTCTCGAAGATCTCAGCCGCGGCATTGATCGCCATACCCAAGGAAGGAGACGTTCTTGTGGACTTTCCAGTTGGGAAACTAGTCCTTGCGCGATATCCTGAAACCACCACCTTCTATCGTGCTACCATAGCCGGGAGTAAGAAGGATGTCTATAGACTGAAATTTGAAGACGATCAGGGGCAGGAGATGGAAGTTTACAGGAGGTTCGTTCTCGACGTTAATAGCAAATGAGGCGCATCAACCTGGCGTCAAAAGGGGGAACGAAAGGGCATTATCGTTGGGACAAGATACCCAGTGCATGATTCTGCAATTGGATTATGAAAGATTTTAAATATAGCCGTTCAATTCATGCATAGCGAGAACGAAAGGAGCTCTCTTCGCTCAATGTTCTCCTCCAATGAAGGGGGCTGTAGATGTCCAAGTGTTCCCCCTGCGCTGTCACATCCTTTGCACTTAACGGGAAAAGTCCAAAGATCCGTGGGCCATTGCGTACTGTGCAAGCCCCTTATGCAAGCATCGAGCTATGACTCAAAACAAGGACCCGGATCTTTGGGATAGGGGTGGGTACAGAGGTACATAACGCTAGGGGGGCGTCGAATCTTGGCGGGACAATGCCCGTCAGGGGCGCGGCGTCTGAAACGCAGTGCAGCGCGTTTCAACACGAATTTCTGCACCCACACTGGCAGTACTGCAGGCATGACTATACGAAGCAGCGCAATCTCCACCAAGTTCTTGACATAGTAACAAGTAGCCATCAGCACAATACACGCCTTTCACGCATCGCTCACATTCCATCACAACAACTCACAAGGGATCAAGCTGCAGGATATACCTCGAGGAAGCTATCGCATGATCAGACCTCAAGCCAGTCATCTTATATCATAGAGCTGCAGTTCGATCGAACCGCAGGCCTCACGAGGCTACGCAAGCGTCCGTACAGCGACGATGGGAGGCCAGGTGTCAAAGATCATGGGCAAGATCTTCGGATCGAGAGAAATGCGCCTGCTCATGCTAGGTCTCGATGCTGCTGGAAAGACTAGTACATTCTCCTCCCACATATTGTCGAGCAGCATTAGCCGCTGACTTCGTCGTCCAGCAATCCTCTACAAGCTAAAGATAAACTCCGACGTAACCACCATCCCCACCGTCGGCTTCAACGTCGAAACCGTAACCTACAAGAACGTCAAATTCAACGTCTGGGACGTCGGAGGACAAGACAAGATCCGGCCTTTATGGCGGCACTACTTCTCCGGCACGCAGGGATTGATTTTTGTTATCGATTCGAACGATCGAGCAAGGATAGAAGAGGCGAGGCAGGAGCTGCATAGAATCATTCTGGATCGCGAAATGAAAGAAGCGCTGTTGTTGGTGTTTGCAAACAAGCAGGACATACCAGGGGCAATGTCACCGCAAGAGGTTCAAGAGAAGCTGAAGCTCAGCCAGCTGAAGGATAAGATCTGGTACGTGGTGCCGAGTTGCGCTACCACCGGAGAGGGTCTTTTCGAAGGCTTAGTGAGTGATTCTGCTTGACTCGAGAAGGAATATTGTGAGCTAACGCGTGGCAGGGCTGGCTTTCGAACAATGTCAAGACGCCGCCCCAGAAATCCAGATGAGCTGCTTGGACCATGGATTAAGGCCTTCCTTATCGACGATACTAATGTACAACCACTTCTCTACGGGCACGGGCAAGATTCTGCTTCCTCCGCCGCCGATTTGCTAGTTTAGGATACCCCCAGCATACTTCCTTTGAGGCGTACACCACGCTCCTTTTAATTTATGGTAGCCACATATTCTTTTGTAATATCAGCCTAGGGTTTTCATTCCTCACGACATGTGTTCAGGCTTAGCAAGCGGGTGTTTGTCGGATTTCCATTAGCTTCAGAAACAAATGACCATCAAAGCTACCTTCGCAGCAAAGGGTATCACACACACAACGCCCACAAATGCCCACAACACCCCGCCCCACGCCCATCCCCCCTCCTCACCAACCACCCCTCTCCCCCCCTCCTCCAACCCCCCTACCCAACCCCCCTCCACCTTTCCCTCAAATCCCCCCCCTCCACCCCCTCCCCCGCCCCCCACCCCTCCCCCAAAACCCCCACCTCCCTCGCCGGACACCCCCCAAAAACAAACCCACTCATAACCACCGTCCCCGGCGCAACCACACTCCCCTCCAAAACCTTCGCCCAATCCCTCAGCACACACATCCCCCCCACCACCGCTCCCCTGCCAATATGCACATGATCGCCAATACTAGCCGCCTCGATAATACACCGCTCCCCCACAAAAGTATGGTCGCCGATCTTCATAGGGATGTAGCTGAGTACGCCTTTGTGCATGCGAGAGGGGGGGCGCAGGATGGTGCCGGTGGAGATGAAGGTGTAGCGGCCGATGGTTACGGAGGTGTTGTGTTGAGCGGGCGGGGGTTTGGAGGAGGGGTCTGTGGGGGGGGAGCGCACGAGGTCGCCGCGGATGCAGACTTCGGGCTGGATGACGGTGCGGCCGCCGAGGATTATGTTGTGGGTGCCGTGGAGTTGGGATTTGCGGGCTACTTTGTTGCCGGTGTCGGTTTCGATGTAGTCGCCTTTGGGCTTGGGGGTGGGTTTGGGGGGCATTGGGGTAGGTGGGTGGAGGGTTTTCGGAGGGGCGGGGGTGGTGGTGGATGGGTGCTAGAGATGTGTAGCTAGGGTTCCTTATCCCAATTGGTTTCTCTGTAGCTCTTTGTATGGTGGGTCCTTCAGCTATCAATAATGTCCTGTCATGAAGGGGATGCTATACCTGTGGCGGAAAAAGTAATGGAACAAATATTACCACTGTATGCGTTCCTCCTCGACGATAACCCGCATATTAGACTAGCTGCTATCAGAGCCACTTTCATCTTCCCACTCCCCCAAACTAGACGCTCCAACCTTCCCAACCTCGCTCCATCTATGCTGTAAGCAGCAATTAATCACAAAGCCCATCCCATCATCCATTCCATATTTCCCCCTCCAACCCTTTCGATAAGTCTTGACCTTCCTCCTCTGCGTACATTCATAGCACCAGTTACACTTGACACAGTACCTATCCTGCAGTAATAGGCACGCATAGCAATACACCCTCCTTCCCAAGCGTTCGTCTGCCATATCTACGACGTGGCCGGGTAAGATACCGCCATTATTGATCAAACAATGCAAACAAGATCGCTTATGGGCGTCCTTTCCGGTCTTGCTCCGTCGACCTTTGACGTGGTTCCTGGGGAATGCTAGCTGCGGCTTGAACGTCAGGCACGAGCGACATAGATAGTTGGCTGCATTGCGGATTTGGATCTTCTTCTCTTCGAGAAATTTGTCGATAGCTTCGCTATCCAATCTTGTAAGCGATGCTGTCGTTTGAAAGTGGCGATTCGTTTGTCCGAGAGCAATGACAGCTGAGGGATGCAGGTTTAGGATGATGTTGTCTTGTATTTCTCCTGGCAGGTCGCAGAGGTTCATGTCGAGATTAGAAATGGTAGTTGTCACAAGCCTCTGATTATTAGTTGTTGGCTGAAAAGAAATCGTCGTTCGTGGTTCTTGTAAGTAGCTTGTTGGTGGTGCTCAGTAGAAAAGGGTATATATAGGGGTTCGGCGCCAAGACATTGGGCGGACCCATACGCAAGGCACGTGATGTCGCGCAGTTCAGAGACGACAGATCGTTTATGACGTTTGTGATGTTACCAAGTGCCGCGATAACCCTGTGTCATTCAAGGCTTTATTACCTCTGTGGAAATCCCGTAAGCCTTCACTAGAGACACGATGACCGATGTCGTGGGTACAGTTTTACACATAGGCTCACCTTTTCTACACGCTCCTCTCGAATCTGTTATTGACAATTGAAAGCAGTCCACGCGGAAATCTCGCGCCACTCTATCGTCTCACCGCGTTTCCAGCAAGGATTGCTTTCATGGCATCAATTGCGAGACTACTGCGTAGTGTTCGAGGACCCAGACTCAGATCGCAGCCACTGTTCACTGCGAGAACCCCGGCAATTTTGGATACAGATGATCTTATCGAAGAACAAATCACCCCTCGGTACTGGGCACAGCATTATTATCCGGTTCAACTAGGGGAGATCTTCAACGACAGGTATCAGGTCGTGTTCAAGCTCGGATTCGGCACCAGCTCCACCGTATGGTTGGCACGGGATGTTCAAGCGTACGTGTCGAGAACCGCTGAATTTGAGTTTCATTCGCTTTGTTGATCCCGAAGTAAGGTGGTGGTGGCAATCGAACCCTTTCGTGACTCTGAAGATCCTCACCAACGGCGTCATCGGAAAGAAAATTGCCAACACTGAATTGGAGATATCGCGGTGTATCGCACGAACGGATCCGAAAAGCGAAGGTGCGCGATACCTGAGGACGGTACTGAATTCATTCGAAGTAGCTGGACCGGATTCCACACACGTGGGTTTGGTCTACTCGCCTATGAGAAAGCCTGTTTCGACTTTTCAGAGACGTTCATCGAACGGCCGATTACCTGCCTACCTTGTGAAGCCTTTATTAGTGATGTTACTCGCCGGGCTTGATCATCTTCACACTAAGTGTCACATTATCCACACAGGTACGCGCCTGGTCGACAGCAAATCCAACTCCGCGAGACCGAGTTGACTTGGTCATTGCAGATTTGAAGCCCGATAACATCCTGCTTGGTATTGAAAGTCAGGCGGCGATCGATTATGCGGTCAACGCTGAGGCTGAGAGTCCTACACCTCGAGAGATTGATGGCAATCGTGCTATCTATGCCTCTCGAAATTTTGGGGATTATCAAAGCCCTCCCAAGCGACCAAAAATCGCGGACTTTGGTCTAGCTGTCTGGGGTAATGTTTCTCAGCCACACAACCACCCAATTCAGCCTGATCTCTTCCAAGCTCCTGAAGTGATTCTACGAGCCGGTTGGACCTACAGTGCCGATATATGGAACCTCGGAGTTATTGTAAGCGTTCCATTGGCGGCTGGGAAATTGTAGGCAACAAAATTGACGTAACCTCCTTGAAAGCTTTGGGATCTACTTGAGAACAGGACGCTTTTTGGTGCGATCGACCCTGTCAAAGGCGCTTACAGCCCGGAAATCCATCTGCTTCAGATGACCTCCTTTCTCGGTCCTCCCCCGACTGAGCTTCTCAAACGAGGAGCAGACACATCTCAATATTTCACCGCGGAAGGTGCGAAGCTCTTTCATCCGCCACTCTTCGTGTAATCCGATCCTTGCTAACGTTGAACCCAAGGAGAATTATTGCAGAATGACGTAAAGGCTTCAAACGCTTCTACTCTCGAAGGATGCGTGACATCATTGACGGGCGAAGACAAGAAACTCTTTCTCAATTTTGTGAGGAGAATGCTAAGGTGGCTACCAGAAGACCGGGCCACAGCGGGAGAATTGCTCCAAGATCCCTGGTTGACTACTCGGTGAACGGGGCAGCAGCGGGACACAGAAACTCGAGTATTGTTGCAGTGACCGTTCCCCGGATTTGACAGCATCGCTCCTCAAATCAAGAGCTTTTACGAGCAAGGGACTTGAAATCGGTTTCAATCGCCAAATGTCTTCTCCTATTGGATTCTCATCAATAGTCATGATACAGACAAAGTCATGCCAGGTGAGCAGCTAGAAGAAAAGTTGGGATATAATCTAACACGAGGCAGGCGCCAAAAACCACAAAGGACACGTTCTGGGGTACCGAGGTGGGAAGACTGATGGTTCTAGGTACAGGCCGCTCTCGTACAAGATACTACATGCTGCATACACGCATTGGTCATGCTTAATTGAACGGTCTAGCCAGATGTAATCTTATATCATACTAACCCTCATCCTCCGAATCTCCCAAAGCAATTCCCAAACACCAACCCTTCAATCAAAACACTCCACCCCCATCACAACAAACCCAGCCGCAACCCCACCAAATCCCCGCACCTCCATCCCATCATCCAATCATCTGATCCCCTCCCTCATCATGTCAATGCCACCCCTAAATTAGCCCTCCTCCCAACCTATACCCCTCCAACCACAACAACCATCAAGCCCCCAAAATAAACACAGACGACGTAGCCCAATCCATAGCGTCGTCCACAATCGATGCTGTAACACTGAAAAGCGTGCTGCTCAGGATCTATATACCAATTCAGAACCAGACCCAAGATTCGGTGAATCATAGACGGTAAATCAGCCTGGAAGCAGCGCATACACAGTTGCCATTTAAGCCTCCCCTCACAAAGCTAAGCGTGGAGGGGATTGGAGGCAGTTGGCAATGTGGGTTTGCGAGTCGTTCTGCTGGGGTGGAGAAGGGGGTATGAGGGATATATTGGCGCTATTGAGGGGGAGTGTTTGGCCTAAGGAGACTTGAAAGGGGCTGTACCGGTTTCTGATGAGGAGGTTTGAGGCTGGTGATGGAGTGTTTATGTATGATATTTATGAAGGGATTGGAGCAATCATGTTGTCATTGATGAGAGTCCGAGAGCTAATATAGCTATTGTAATCTCGTTCTATCAAAGCAAGTTTGAGCGACTGTTTGCGTTCTAGCGTCAAGCGCCGCAGGCAGCTTCCACCACCACAAAGCTCCGATGCATCTCTGCGGTTTGAGCTAAGCTAGGCAATTAAAAGCTAATCAAGGTGTGGTGCTTGCCATTATAGTTGCCATCCAAGCTCGAAAATTCTCGGATGCTCGCCAGCACTTGACCTTGATCGTACTATATCCATTTACCCTCCGGTATCCTCACAAGGTTTCGAGCTTGCGCCGTCTCCGCTTGCAGTTGCTCCGCAGTAAGCTTATGACCGTCTGGATCCAGCAGTTTTCTCCGCAGAAGATCTGCCACTTCCCTCTTCTGACCCACCGTCCACCGGAAGTCATCCATTGCCAGTGACATCTCAAGTCCAACCTCATCGGCGATGATGACAGTTACGTGCTTGAGCGGGAGGACTCTCATTCTTTTCACAGGGGCTTTCATATCCTCGCATGGCTCGATATCTTGATCGCACATCGATAGCGTATCCCTTTGCCGTTGCCAAGTCCCATAGTAGTTGAAGTGTTGGTCGTACGTTGCGTGAAGGGTTCGAAGGCCCGTGAATTTCTTCAAGAACGCTGGTGTCATTAGCTTGGCCCACGCATCTAATGGCTGCTGTCCCCACTGAGTGTCGAGGTGAATGGCGGTCAATTGGTTCCTCTGCACGGAATTGCGGCCGCCCATGAAAGATTCCAATGTCAACGGATCCTCAAAGGAGAAGGTGTTTGTGGTCCAAAGCAGGAAGCTTGCTTCTTCATATGTTTGACGGCATACTCTTAATAGCGAAAGGCTCAGCCAATTGCATGGTCGATCGACTATTGGGGTGTTCCGCCACTGAAGTCGTTGGGCGTCAGTGAAGAATCGAACGTCTTCTCTATCCCAATGTTTGCAAGTGGCGTGACGCTGTTTGAAGGGAGGGGCATAGTATCGTGGGTCCTGATCAGATGGTATGGTGCTGTAGCCATTGGTGAACTCCTGGTAAGCCTCATCCTCTGACTGAACAGCAGTGCAGACACAATGGCGAAAGCCAGGCCTGGGCCATCCTTCGGTGTATAGAATGTGGATGAGCTGGTCCCTGAATAGAAGACGAAAGATCTGGGTACGAATCTCCGGTGGAAGCCTCAGGAGGGGCGAGGTGGTGGCATTGCGTTGAATACTAGCCAGTCAGCTTCACTCACTGCATAGGCGTGTCAGGCCACCCACAGTGCTTTGGTCGATGATGAACGCGTGCTTGTGATGGCTTGTCTTTTCCGTGGCGCAGTTACCTGACTTATCCCCTCATTCCCTTTCCGTTCTCGAAGGGTTCTCTTCATATCGACAAGTTGGGACTGTCTGGCCAGCGGGCACGTAAGGTAAAGTAGGTAATACTCGTGCATGTGTCGTGCCGGAGGAGGAAGCTCCTAACGGAGTTAGTCCTAGCGCCAAAATCAAAATCAAACGGCTTCACTCTCACAGTCTCACCCCTGTGCCTCTACCCTCCAGCTTGGGTCGTCAGCCACTTGAGCACGGTGCTCTCAGTTGTAAAATAGCAAGAAGCTACTATGAGAGGGCTAATCACAGATGTGTGGAACTCCAAGCAATACTGATGGCCGGACTCGGTGCAATGGGGTTAGGCCTTAAATCCTAACCCCATTCCGCCTTCAATGTTCCATGACCATAAGTACCTTACATGAGGTAGAGGCTCGACAGATGCTTCCCTACTACTCGCAGTCACATTCATCCTCCCTCACCAAGTACCTCTTCCTGCCCATTGCTCGTGGACCTGTCCACACGTAAGCCAAATCTTCATCTGCTCATATATATATATATATAGTGTCCCTGAACCCAGGCCAACACGTGACCGCTGGCTGACTTAGGTGCCGCCGCTTTGCTCCCCCGCTAACTACCGTCTCGTTGATATACTCTCCCTCTACTCCCCTCTACTCCCTCGCTACTCTCCCCTGCTCCCTTATTACTCCCCTGTACTCCCTCTTTACTCCCCTATACTTCCCCTTAGCTACTTCCTTCTCTTAAGCTAGTAATACTTTTTAATAAGTTTAAATAAGAGTGTTTATTTAACTTATTTTAAATATTAATTAAAGAGGAGCTAGTTATAGCTCTATTAATTACCTACTATATTATCTTCTATCTTTATCCTCTTACTCTTTTACTCTTACTCTTCCTCTTTACTTCTAACTATCTACGGCTTATAATAACTTATATATATATTATATATACTATTATATATATTATTAACTTATATCTACTCTATATATTATAGCCTCTACCTCTTTTTACTCTATATATCTTAGTAGCTAGGATATTCTTATCTTACTATAATTCTTACTTTAACCTTAACTTTAATAGTATAGAAAAAGAGGACTATAATATAGTTCTTTAATAGTACTAAAATAAATAGTCTAGAGTTTTTAACTAAGGTTAATATTAATAGTAATAAGGTATCTAAGTACCTTAAGTCTAGTCCTAAAATAGTTATAACTAAATACTAGTACTCTAGGATAAGTAAGTCTTTATATCTTTCCCTATATTATAAAACATTATATAATCCTTACTAATAGTATCTTATCTTAGTAGATTAGGTATATTAAAAGGAATCCTAGTACTAGTCCTTATACTATAAAAATAGTAAAGTACTTTATAAAAGGTATTATACGTAGCTATAATACTAGTAAGAAGGAGCTATCTATATATATTATACTTTAGAACTAGATAGACTTTAGCGCTAGCTAGAAGTAGTAGCCTAGTAATAATAAGATCCCTTCTAAGATATTAAAATTAATTTATTTTATTTATACCTAGAGCTTTACTTTATTCTTCCTTCCTATCTATAAGGTCTAATAATTATACTAGTATATATAAATTAAGCTATATAAGAAGTTTAACTATTTAATAACTTAGCGAACTTAATACTTTATAATAATAAACTACTTTACTATTATTATTAAGTATATATAGTAGAAAGATTAGTATTAATATAAATATAGATAAATCCTTATATAAGATTACGCTACCTATGTACTATTTATCTACTTATTAATATAAGTAGGCGAGTATTTTAAATCTAATATATATAGAGGCTTTAGCTGTAGATTATTATATAAGGTAAGTAGAGTAATCCTCTAAGATACTATTAATTAAGAAAGCTATCAGGTATTATATTAATATTATAAGTAGATAATTAACTTCATCATCTTTAAGAATAAAAAAAGAGGGGCGGAAATTAATATATAAGTTATAAGAGACGTAAAAGGCTTTTTAGAGATACTATATAAAAGGTTACTTTACTATCTAAAACTTTAAAATTATAATTAGGGGTAATGTTTACTAACTATTCTGATGTAATTCTAGGCTATAATATAGTATATATAAGGATATAGAGCTACTATTTATAAACCTAGTACTACCTTTACTAGTAATTACCCTAGTAGATTATATATTCTAGGACTATAAGTCTTTTAAAGAGATTA